>FLOH01000295.1_pt1 | contig 122577 bp, 122 predicted proteins | sample 756751 | NCBI WGS metagenome assembly FLOH01 (sample SAMEA4026879, study PRJEB14308) | marine metagenome | biome: coastal water; material: water | depth 74 m
TCATCACCAATAATTATGTATTGACCTGGGAAATACTTGTGATAATCTCTTAACAAACTTTCTACCTCAAATGATGATGTTTCTACCTCATTAATAAATCTGGTTTCAACATGCAAATCATTTACCGGATTATCATAAGCATCTAATACTCTAACTCCAATATTCATATAAATTTTTGTACATATGCAGTCAGCAATTAAAAATGATGAAATCAATACTATGGCAAAAATACCGATTACCAAAATTTTTCTCAATCTAGTAGAATAGTCAATCATTTTGTTACCCAACGGAGTGCCTGCCCTACTCAATTAGGTCGGGAATATTATTTGTACATTTCATAATGAATAAATCTAACATACTTTTTCCTCAAAATCCAAATTTCGTGCTACCAGCTTTTTGCGTCCGTAGTTTTCAATCTCGACTGATCGCCGGGAAAGCAATCGGGGCAGCGCTAGTTAGCATGCATTATTTCAGAACCTTGATCAACGAATCACTGAAAGCTTTTGGTTCTTCAAAAAATGGAAAGTGAGCAGAACCTTCAAACCAATATAATTCTTTCTTTGGTGCCTCAATTGTATCAAAATACTCTTGAACAAGAATTGATGGAGTTGTCAAATCAAAGCGGCCTTGAAAATAGTACATAGGTAAATCATACTTATGAAAAAGAGAGTCCAGGGGTTGTTCATCGTATACATCATACTGTAGATGTTTAGATGAGAATGAAGATCCCCGTGGAACGTTTAGTGCGTCTGTCAAGCTGTATTCCGGAGCTTTCAACCCAGAAAGTAGAAGCGGGACCCAGGATTTTGAATTGTGCAGTTCGCCACCATATTTGAACAACCATTTTTCGAGTATATAATCACCTTTTTCTTCTAGTTCCTGTATGGCTTTTAAGTCATTGCGTTTTCGGGCTTCTATTAACAGCAATTTTCGCTGAATTAATCTGGCTCTATTCCCGTTAACGACCTGACCTATTCCAACATAGGCGTCAAACATCTCCGGGTTTTCATGTACGAGAATTGATCCAATGTATGTGCCCCAGGAATGGCAGACTAAAGTCACTTTCTCTTTGTCAAAGCGATCCGTGAGGTACTTAACTAATTCTTTGGAATCTGCAAGATATTGACTAATCAAAATTGTATTAGGGTCCAAATCGGAATAATAACTCTTACCGGCCCCTCGTTGATCCCAGTGAACCACAATGAAATGTTCTTCTAGCGTTCGCTGGAATTTGTGACCCATATACATCATAGGCATTCCGGGTCCTCCATGAATAAACAGTAAAATTGGCCTTGATGTATCTTTTCCGCGAATGAGAATTGATTGATCAACATTTCCAAGATTTATAGTTTCAAGTGATGCAACTGAATTGGGTCCGGATATTTTTGGCGTATAAACACAGCTGATCGATAAGCTACAAAGTATTAGAACAAATGTTGTTGAGATAATTTTCAAATTATTGATTCCTTGATTTGCACTTTAACGAGGTAGCTCTGTGGAGCCAGTTTGCTGGCGGAACGTACTTAAACACTTTGTTAGACCTCACTAGCATGTTACGACACAACTTCAACTCGCCGTTTTTTGATGGCCCAAATGACCAAGAAGACCAGAGCAATGACGAGGCTCAAAGATCCACCGCAAGCCGCAGGCCTACCCCCATCTCCAACAGATGGGACCAAATATGCCCCAATGGTACCTATTAGAATCGAACTGGATAGTGCAAAGGAAAATGCTGGCCAGTACCTATAACCCTTTCTGTGTGCAATGTACCCGACACCACATGCCAAGAGGCCCAATGAACCCAAGCCACCGATGTGCATCAACCCATAACCCAGCGTGGTGTAGCCCAACGCATAGCCGAATCCGTACCCGACGACCATGAGAATCAGGGCAAGTAGACAAACCCATCTGGCTATAATCATGTTATTTCCTCCTCTGCTCAGTTGCCGCGACTGCACTACCAATGCAGGCCCAACGCGGCAGCCCGGTGGCGTGAAAGTTATTTGTAAAATTCATAATAAATAATATAAGCATAATTAAACCTTCAAACCTCATTTCCACGCTACTATCGTTTCACGTCCGTAGCAGCGAGTGTTAAGTGATAAAAATTTATTCAGCGGTGTTTTCAATAGAAATTATTTCTGGTCCAGTCACCTTGTAAACATGACAGTGGCAACTATCAGACTTGACAATGTATTGCTGTTGGAATACAATTTTATCGTCCTTTTTTCCTGTAAACAATAAAGTATCGCCTTCTACACTTACTTTTTGACTGGACTCATCACCAATAATTATGTATTGACCTGGGAAATACTTGTGATAATCTCTTAACAAACTTTCTACCTCAAATGATGATGTTTCTACCTCATTAATAAATCTGGTTTCAACATGCAAATCATTTACAGGATTATCATAAGCATCTAATACTCTAACTCCAATATTCATAAATGTTTTTGTGCATAGACAGTCAGCAATTAAAAATGATGAAATCAATAATATTGTAAAAAACACAATTAGTTTTATTTTATGAAACATTTTATATAAACCTAACGATATAGCTCTGTATTCTTAATCAAATTTCCATTCGACACATTACCATTTCGCTCCTTATTAACCCGCTTTTTAATTATTTTAGACAATTATTATCATTTAAAGAATGTGAATCCATCAAATTCGTATACCATTCCAATTGATAATGAGATAAAAGTGTCACTTAATTTTAATGGGGTTTCAAGATGAAAAGTGCCCCCCGGGTCATATCGTACATCTTTTAAATGTACAGAGCCGAAATCATCAATTGATACCTCCGGTTGAAGCAATATAGGGTATTTCTTTGATATTCTTATATGCGCACCTAAACTGATAAACACAGAAGTAACATTGTCATAATAACTATTTAGATTAATTTTTTGTCCGTCTAGATAAAAAGAGCCTGATCCAAAATAATGCCTAAATGAGTAGCCGATATTGCAGTACCAATTCGAATCTTTGTTGAGTTCTGCTGTGTATCCCAAAAAAGGTGTAAACCGAGTTATCGATAAATTTTGACCTGCTATTTTCTCCATATCAGAATCTTTGGAAATTAAATTGTTTATTCCGGTACATTCGGACACCTATTCCGGTGATTATTCGGACAGTTTAAACCGTCTTCTGTTTCACGCTTTTGATTTTCACTAAGTGTCCGGGACAAATAGCAAAATCCGGTACAAAATTACTAAAAAATGTTCCTTTTCTGCATTCTTTTTAGTCTTCATTAGATATTTCATCAAACTCCACTTTGGTTTTAACTTTTCTCATGGACTCTCCATTCAGTTCCAAACGGTATGAGTTATGCACCAGTCGATCCATAATGGCATCAGCAACTGTGGGATTCTTGAAGTAAGAATACCATTCTTTTACCGGCAGCTGACTTGTGACAATGCAGCTGCCGCATCCAGCCCTTTCTTCAATGATCTCCAGAAGCTCCTGAGCCTGTTGAGTCGTTAATGATGATATTCCCAGATCATCGAGAATAAGCAGGTCAAAGCGGGAGATTTTGCGTAGCCAGTTCAAATAAGAGCCATCGGCTCTGACCAACAGCACCTGAGCCATCAACTGTGATATCCTCGTATAGAAGACAGGATATCCACTGACAATCGCATTGGCTCCAAAAGCACATGCCAGCCAGGTTTTTCCCGTTCCGGTGGGTCCGGTGATGATGATGTTCTGGTGTTCCATCAGCCACCGGTTATGACTTAATGTGCTGACCTGATTACGCTTCAGATTACGCCTGACTGCATAATCGATATCCATAATGGATGCCTGTTTGTATTTCAGTTTTGACAGTTGTTGTAACCGGATGATCTTCCGGTTCTGACGATCGATGGTTTCACGATCAATCAGATGTGTCAGCCGTTCTTCAAAGGACAACCCTGCATAGGTCCCTGGTTGTTCCAGCTGCTCCTTCAAAGCTGTCTTGATGCCGTGTAGTTTCATCTCGGATAATTGATCAAAGGTTTGATTTAACATTGGGATTGCTCCTTACCCGTAATAGTCTTCACCACGAACATTTTCATGGTCGTGATCAGGGGTAATAACGGTCAGGGGAAGATCAAGTTGATAAGTTTTGTTCTTAATGATATCCCTGAAGTGGGCAACCCGATAGCTTTGCAGAGCCAACATCTTCTTTGAAGCCGCTTCAACGATGGGTGGTTGAACTTTTTTCGCATAATGCAAAATACCCATGCAACTGCGATACCCCATCTCCGGATGAGGCTTCACTTCCATGATCCGCCGGATTAATTGTTCTGTATACTCACCAAAGCTTTTACCCCAGCTGATCAATCGGGATGGACTCCATTCGGCATATGCCCGGTGGGAAGAGGGCATGTGTTCCGGTATGGTGCTATAACTGCCAATTTTAAATAATCGGGGATGAACCGCAACCCGTTTGTTTTCAAAGTAGATCTCAACGGTCTGTTTTGAGTGATATACATACACTTCCTTATGAGCCAGTTGATAAGGAACGCTGTAATAACACTTCTCCAGTTCAATATGATAATCAATATTGACGCGGCACCGTTTGGACTCCCGGTAGAGATAAGGTTGTGACGGCAGAGAAGACAGAGCCGGTTTATCAATCTTCTCATAAAGCTCACGGCGGCTTTGACCCAGCTTCCGCATCATCTTGTTATTCAAAAGTTCTAATAGCGGTTTGACAGTTGTATTCAACTCTGCAATGCTGAAGAACTGCTGGTGACGTAGTTTGGCCAGTATCCAGTGCTGAACCAGTTTGACCGACAGTTCTACCTTGGGTTTATCTTTAGGATGCCTGACCCGTGCAGGGATGATGACCATCTGGTAGTGTTCTGCCATATCCTGGAATGTTTCATTGATTTCAGGCTCATAGCGATCCGGTTTGACAACAGCCGACTTCAAATTGTCCGGAACGGCGATATCCGGTGAGCCCCCGAAATAGGTGAGTGCATCCACAGTTCCCTGAACGAAGTCCTGCTTATCCTGACTTCTGTAAGCCCTGGCAAAGGTATATCCGCTGGCTCCCAGACACGCCACATAGATCTGGGCTTTTTTTATCTCACCGGTGTGAGGGTTAATAATTTCCATGGTCAGTCCGGAGTAATCGATGAACATCTTCTCACCAGCTTTGTGTTCCTGGTGCATGGAGATGATGATGTTTCTTTTCCAAAGATTGTACAGCTCACAGTACTGAGTATAACCATAGCCCCCAGGGCAGGCTTCTCTGTACTCCTCCCACAGCAACTGACGGGTTACATGCCTGCGTTTTAGTTCATGGTGTATGGTAAGAAAATTCGGTAATGGTTTTTTCCGCCGCGGTGCTTTGATTTTTTCTTTGAAAAGAAGGGCGTATATCTCTGTAGATGTTTTGGTTTCCAGATCCATGGTTGTCAATCCACTGGCTCTGTAACGTTTCAAATAGTCTTCAACGGTTGATGGGGGTACATTCAGAGCCATGGATATCTGTCTGATGGATAACTCCGATTGTTCTTTAAGTTTAATTAGTCGTCGTATGATTCTCATAGGTCGTCTCCCATGTTTGTTTGTTTTTCGTTTCATTGATATTCTCCGTTTATTAATCACAGAGAATATTTACATCTGAAACAGGAGACGATTTAAACGGTGTTCTTTCGCCAGATCAATTTTTAAAATGATTCCGGCAGAATATCCTCATTTTGTCCGAATAATCACCGGAATAGGTGTCCGAATGTTTACCGGAATGCTGTCCGGAAGATCGCCGGAATGCTGTCCGACAAACACCGGAATTTCCAACCAATAAATATAAATATAGTAATTCTCTTCATAATTCGCTCCTTCAATTGTTGTAGTATCATCCGGAGTAAATGAAAACAACGTTTAAACCGAACCTTCAGGTCTTTAAGTTGTGAATATATCTCCGCATGTCGAATTGAAATTACAAAAGAAATTTCATATAGAGGGGGAATAGTCTTTAGTAGGTAATGGCATTCCTTAAGAGTCGTAGGAAATTATCAAAAAATATTTTCCAGACTGTTTTCTGGCAGGAAAAGCGATTGAACTTTTGGCGGTGGAACCTGGGTGTTAAAAAAAAAGGGGGGGGTAACCAGGTATCTGGGATGATAAGGTTTAAACATTGGAACTCCCTGCCAAATCCACCACAGCCGATTGTTAGTGCTCTATCTCGCCCTCTGCTTCTTGGATGGCCATGGAAAGCACGTCATCAATACCAAGTTCTTCTTTCAAATACTCATTTTCAGCTCTAGCGGTAACACACCAGTGCATATTTGCATCCGGTTAATTGGCAGGTTAGACATAACTTAATTTCCACCAGTTATTTCATTTACGAGTTGGACAATATCAAGAATATCGATTACGCCATTCCCATCAAGGTCACCACATGGACATAATGAGTGATATAAAATATAATTTATATCCAAAACGATATCGAGTATATTGAGATTTCCATCGAAATTTATATCACCTTGTAATGGACAAAACTGAGGAACTGCACAAATCGTATTTGAAAAATTAGATTCCAATTCATCATACACTGCAGTAATTTGAAAGCAGTATTCTTCATCCATATCCAAATCATCATACTGGTACGATCGAACGTAAAAATCGAGGAATGAGAGTAACATGCCGTCAGAATAAATTTCAAAACCAACTACTACGGTCTCTTCAATTTCCCAGTGAATATAAATTGATTCATCATATGTGTCATAACTGTCAATGACAGGGGCAGGGGGGGACCATTCAGCACATTCCTGATTAGATTCCTGTGATTCACCTTCATCATTTACACTGGTTATCGCGTAGCAGTACTCGACATCATGATATACAATATTATCGGAATAGTTTGTATACTCTATCGAATCTAAATACTCTCCGTCCCTGTAGATATTGTACTGGCCAATCACAACTCCCTCTGGCGCTTCCCATTCAAGGACTAAATACCCCCAAACCTCTGTAATTGTGAGATTCTGTGGCGGTGATGGTTGGGGAAAAGAAACGGCTATCAATAAAATTGAAATTAATAAGAATCTTATTTTCATAATTGCTCCCTTTTGTGGTTGTGTCTAACGACTTGCTAGTCAGTGTGCACCAGTCAAATCTATGAATTCTTGTGAAGCTCGCAAAGAATACAGAACGGAATTAGTAATTTAATAGTTAGTGGCATAAAATGTTGTTTAACGGCCTGATACGTGCGGTGCTCTGCATCCACACCATTGAATGTTAAATATCAATTTCCCTCTCATCTTAATTCGGTGGTGGAAAATCTGGGATAAAAGAAAACCATAATACTATATCAAGAATATTGATAATTCCATCAGAATTTATGTCAAATGCACAAAACTGAATCTCATTGAACTCAACATTATCTAAAATGAATTGAACTGCTAACACCAGATCCTGAATATTTCTCAATCCATCCCCATTTGTATCACCTAGAACATAATCAGCGAATTCACAAAGATCTAACCAATATTCCGGTTCTCCATTAAGGTAAATCCACCCATTTTCCTCTTCCAGCTCCCAATGAACTGTAAATAAGTGATGGTCACCTGGAGGAATTGTGTTTCCCAATAACGAGAATCCTATTATTGTTCCTGATTCAGGTAAAATTGAGATCATAAACCCTAATTCTTCAAGCAAGTTTCCAATTGAAATGTCTAAGTATCCCAAGTCGTTCTGTCCTTCAACCTGTATAGTAAGTTGAAATCCTGCAATTTCGGTATCCGTGGTTATAAAGACTAGGGCAGAATCATAGTCTGCATAAGAGATCCAAAAATTAGTTTCTTGTGCATAGGAGATACATAACATGGAAAAGACTATGATTGCATATTTCTTCATTGCTTTATCTTGGTACTGTGGCAAGTAGAGATAGCTCTGCGGCGTGCCTGCTCGACTCGATTGGGTCGGGAAAGTTTATTCTAAAATTCATATTAATTAAATCTAACATGTTTCATCTCCAAAACCTCAATTTTACGCTGCCCACTTTTCATGCCTGCTCGTCATAAGAGTGTATGTATCAGCGAGTGTTTGGGTGACGACTAATACTCTGTTTCTAAGGCGAAATTTTCTTATAATAGTCTGATAAATTAGTGACGAGTCAGCTTAAACTAAATTTGTAACAAACAGCTCACTTACTTGTCTTCTAAATTCAGCTTTTCCGGATAAAATGCTAGCTCTTGAAATCGATTCAACCTTAAAATCATTTTCATAAAGTCTTCGTACCGATTCATGATCAGCATTTGTTAAGATGATTCTAACACCTTTGTCTTTCGCCTTTATTACACATCCACTTAAACGAACTTGATCATCCCAGCTGAATATTTTCTCGTTGTATTTCACAAAACCATTATTGTTATGATTTGCTGTATATGGCGGGTCAATAAACAATAGGTCACCTTTATCAGCCATTTCAATTGTATCTGCAAAATCTCCATCCAGAAGAGTTGAATTTTTTAAATATTCTGAAACCATTTCAAAATCATCAGTATCTAATAAAACTTTATCTTTACTACCCTTGGGCACATTAAATATACCTTGTTTATTAACACGATAAATCCCATTCCAGCATGTTCTATTCAAATATAAAAATTGAGCAGCTTTGCTGAATGGATCATTATAATTTTTACTTCTTAAAAAATAGTAGTAATCGAAGGAATGATTCCGACTATGAACGATCAATTCTTTTTGTACTTTTTTCCAATCAATTTTTATAGCTCTGTATAAATCTATCAAACTCTTATTTTTATCAGACAGTATTGATTTATTAGGCAATAAATGGAAAAAAATAGCAGCACTTCCAACAAAAGGCTCAACGTATTTATTGAAATTTAAATCAAATATTTCACTTTTTAATTTGACTAACCACCGTTTGCCGCCAGCCCATTTTAAGAATGGAGTAAAACTCATACTTTATTTCTTTCTAATCTGCTATAAAATTCGGATCTAAGATAATCTAAAAATCCAAAATCATCATCATCATATACCCTTAAAGCACTTTTATGTGCAGGTATTCTCCTTAATTTATTAAAAACTTCAATCCAGGATGTATAATATTTTTTCCCCTTTTTTTCATCTTCAAGTGGAATATTAAAAACTGGTTCAAAATGAATCCAATTATTTTTTTGTTGAATTATAGTTTGAATATCAACGATATCAATGTATGCTTCTTTTGGTAACCTCTTGTGGGTCGGATCATCCTGTTGTTTCTTATAAGCCTTCTCTTTAACACTTTTATTTTCAATACCTATTTCCCAATATGCTAACTCACCTGATGGCATTCTATGGGTACCGTGAACCATTTTCAAAACTTCAATAACATAATTAGTCACATCATTTGTAAGATTAATAATAAATTGATCAGCTTCAGATACTCTTTCATCATCCCTTTTTTCGATATAATTTTTAAATTCATCAGAACCAAAATCATTAAAACCTACTTTTACAATTTCGCACATTTTATATAAATACTCCTTAACGCCACCTTCTCCAAACTTTCGTGAAAAACTCTCAGATATTTCTGAATCACTTGCTGTTCTCACATAGTTAATAATTGGCTCTGCGATTTCTATTAGTAGTTTGATAATTTCTTGTTCTTTCAATAGTTGAAAATCAATGCTTTTCCTATGCTCAAGATATTTAATAATTTCAGTTATTAAAGAAAGGTGAGCTCTAATGCCAGGATTAACACATATGTATGCAGATTTACCTAACTCCCAACGCTCTGGATTTGCTTCCATAATAGCTTCAAAATAGCCATTTAAAATAATTCTTGCTCTTACAATAGTTTTTTCGTCAGTTGCTCCACTTAAAGGACCTGGTACTATTGAACCATGAATTATTTTACCTAATAATATTGAGCGATTGAGACCATTAACAGTTTCTGAAATTGTTAAATTTTGACTATGAGAAGGTGGAACACCTGGTAAAGTATATCTTCTAAACAACGGGCTTGTATTATCTGAATATAAAGATCTCACAACAGCAGAAGCTAATGCAGTTAATGCAATTTTGGGATCATCCGCGCCCATTCTTATATCAGCTAATAAGCTAACTAATAGACTTTTGGGTACACTTTTTTGTTTATGATTAATTGTTATGAAAAGATCTGCTTCTTTTCTTGTTTCCATTTTTTCAAAACCTAGTACAAATAGGCTCTGATCTAAATATTTATCATCTAATTTTGAATAACCATACAAACGATGTTGGCCATCTATTATCCAAGCACTTCTATATTTTTTAGGTAATTCGATCCAACCAAACTTAATATTTGGATCAGTATTTTCCTTATTGGATAATGGAAGAAATTTTGGAGTATTAATAAAGTTAACTAAAATGTTCGTTGGGAAATAACCTCCTTCTTGAATATACTTTCCAATTTCTTTGATACGGCTCGCTGATATCATACGCTGATATGCAGGTTTTCCATCTGGGTGATTAAATGCTTGATGATTTACAAATGCTATTTTTAAAAGTGCTCTTGGAGTAGTAACAAAACTAAAAAATGTTTCTCCACCAATACATCCTTTTATGCCTGGTATCTTAACGTCAGGGATTCCGGATATTTTTTGACCTTTTAGAAATTCAGATAGAATTTGATATTTACCAGACGGTCCCATGTGTTTGATAAAAGCTTCGAAATACTGCAATTCATTTTCAGTGATTATAACAATATTACCACCACGAGCTCTGTTTACGTCCGGTTCTGACCATATTATATTGTTTGTAACATAAATCCAGACAATTTTTGGAAGAGACTTACCGTTATAATGCGAAAAAACTGATTTCCGAATAAAATCCTGAAGACATATTGTTTCATGTAAATCTTTTTGTAATGTTCTCCTGCCTCTGTTTTTTTTTGATTTACATTCAATAATTAATACCGTTTCATCATCACAGCCAAAAACATCAATCTGCTTTTTATCTTTTATTCCATTTTCATGTTCAAAATGAACGTTAAATTTTTCCCCGTTCATTTCTTTATAGCCCATTTTTGCGAGAAGACACCAAGCTTTATCTTCTAGCAAAATATCATGACTCTTTTGTTTTTTAATTCTGTAACTGGTTTTGTTTTTCCTTGAGATTTCCCATCCCTGAGCAATGTAGTTATCCAATTTATTTGATTGGATTGATTTAAATGTAAAACTATTAGCCTTTTTCCTTAATGTAGCGTGAATTTCATTACTGTCTGATAATAGTGGAGATAGTAAGGATATATTTTCTTGCTTGTCGATAATAATATCTTTAGAATCCATCATATTCTCTATATTTTACCATAATTTTTCTTCCTACAATATTTTAATCTAACTCGTAATTATCCCGCACTTCAGAAGTTTAACACGTAATTACATGCATATTACACTGATTGGGATTTATATTTAAAGCAGCAATCATTATTATGAATTTAAACATATTCAAATCTATCAATCAATTTTATTTTGAAAAAATGCCAGTGGTTAATATGTGGATATTACGTGGTATGTGTGGAACTGATCGGGGTAAGTCAGAAGAGATGCGGGTACCCGAAATTAATTTACCGGATGGAACGGTCTCCCATCCCACCCGGTATGATTAGAATTATTGTCGTCCTGCCACCAGTGAATCAACCACTGACGGGTCAGCCAACGTAGAAATATCCCCCAGTTTATCCACATCGTTTTCGGCAATCTTTCGGAGGATACGACGCATGATCTTCCCGGAGCGGGTCTTGGGCAGCGCCGGTGTGAACTGAATTTTATCCGGTCTTGAATGAGGTCCGATCTCTTTGGTCACCATGGCGATAATATCTTTTTTGATCTCATCGCTGGGATCAGTTCCATTCATCAAAGTGACATAGGCGTAAATTCCCTGACCTTTGATGTCGTGGGGATACCCCACCACAGCCGCCTCTGCGACGCCTTTGGCTTTTCCGATACCACCTTCAACTTCTGCCGTGCCGATACGGTGGCCTGAAACGTTCAACACATCGTCCACTCGACCGGTGATCCAGTAGTAGCCGTCTTCGTCTCGTTTGGCGCCATCGCCGGTATAGAAATAGCCTGGGTACAGTGTAAAATAGGTGTCAATAAATCGTTTGTGATCGCCATAAACGTTTCGCATTTGTCCCGGCCAACTGGATTTTATGGCGAGTAATCCTTCTACACCATTACCAGTTTTTTCTTTACCTTCAGGATCAAGGATGACTGGTACAATTCCAAAAAATGGGAGCGTAGCAGATCCGGGTTTTGTGGGGATCGCTGCCGGTAGAGGCGTGATCAGAATACCGCCGGTTTCGGTCTGCCACCAGGTATCCACAATGGGGCATCGTTCTTCGCCCACGATCTTGTAATACCACATCCATTCCGGTTCTTTGATGGGTTCACCCACGGTACCCAGAAATTTCAAACTGGAGCGATCGTGCGCTGTCACATAGTCGTTCCCTTGCGCCATCAATGCCCGTAATGCTGTGGGGGCGGTATAGAAAATGTCCACCTTGTGTTTTTCCACGACTTGCCAAAATCGACCATAGTCAGGATAGTTGGGCACACCCTCAAACATCATGGTAGTAGCGCCATTTGCCAGGGGTCCGTAAACGATGTATGAATGTCCGGTAATCCAGCCGATATCTGCGGTGCACCAGTAAATATCTCCCGGTTGGTAATCAAAAATCATCTGATGACTAAAGGATGTGTACACCAAATATCCACCGGTAGTGTGCAGAACGCCCTTCGGTTTCCCCGTGGAGCCTGATGTGTAAAGGATGAATAACGCGTCTTCGGCATCCATATGTTCCGGTTCGCATACGGCAGAAGCAATGGCCATTTCTTCATGCCACCAATGGTCTCTGCCCGCAGATATGGATACTTCTCCGCCGGTTCTTTTTACCACAAACACATGATTGATGGATGGTGTTTCTGCCAGCGCCTGATCCGCATTGGCTTTCATGGGGATGTCAAGTTTCTTTCCCCGGACACCCGTATCCTGAGTGATCAGTATCGTACAGGACGAATCATTGATCCGGTCACGCAATGCACCGGGTGAAAACGCACCAAATACAATTGAGTGGACCGCACCAATTCGGGTACACGCCAGCATGGCAATGGTTAGTTCGGGGATCATCTGCATGTAAATGCATACGCGGTCTCCCTTTTTCACTCCCTTGGATTTTAAAACGTTTGCAAATCGGCAGACGTCATCGAGAAGTTCTTTGTATGTAAACCGTTTGTCCTCGGATGGGTCATTTCCCTCCCAGATCAGGGCCGTTTCATTTCCCTTACCTTGTTCAACATGTCGGTCCAGGCAGTTGTATGATACATTGAGCTTTCCTCCTTCGTACCACTTGATTTTTCCAGTGTGAAAATCCACATCTGAAACCGTGTCCCATTTCTTATACCATGAAAGTCTTTCGGCCTGGTTCGCCCAAAATGCGTCCGGGTCATTCATGGATTGATCGTAGAGTTCTAGATACGCCTCCATCGTGGGGATATGCGCGATTTTTTCATCTCTGTAATGGGGAGAAAATGTATTTTTCATCTTATGCCTTTCTAAGTTTTAATTCTGATTTCTGTAAATCGGGGACAGGGGCCGTCATCATAATAATAGCGCCTATGAGACAGGCAATACCTGCGATGATAAATGGAGTCATCCAGACAATCGGTTCATTTATTCCAGAAGCAGTATCCTTATAATAACCTGCGATCTGGGGACCTAATATCCCTGCAATACCATAAGCAGTGAACATCCATCCATAATTGCTGCCCACATTCTTATTTCCAAAAAAATCTGCTGTCGCTGCAGGGAAGAGTGCAAAGTTGCCACCAAAGTTAAATCCAATAATTGAGGCTCCCAGGATCAATCCAAACGTTGTACCCAGCATGATGAAGCCGTGATAAATGGATAGCATGACCGCACATTGAAGTAGTGTCATGGCAACGATGGCATTCCTTCTGCCCATTTTATCGGAAATACTGCCCCAGACGATCCTGCCCAATCCATTAAAGATCGCATACCATGCCATTGCCGTTCCTGCGATCGTACCGGCATTGGTGATTCCTCTGGACTCAAGCGCGTCGATTCCAAAAAGCCGGATGGCGTAAATAACCATTAGTCCTGCCAATGCTGAAAAAATAAATGTGACCCATAATCGATAAAACTGAGCCGTTTTCAACATTTCCATCGGAGTGAATTCGATACGTCCGACGGGGTTACTTCCTGATGTTGTGAAGGCGGGAGGCTTCCAGCCTTCCGGTGCATACCCCTCTGGGGGATTATGCATCACTAAACTTCCCAACAAAACAAGAATTGTGAAAACAACACCATATATTAAAAATACACTCTGCGTGCCTGGTAAACCAAATATGTTTGTCGTGTTAAGCAAACCTCCAAACCAGGAGCCTGCGAGTTTTACCCAGATGGTGGCTCCGAATCCGAAACCTGCAACCGATAAGCCGGTGATCAACCCTTTTTTGTCAGGAAACCACTTTACACCCACTGCGATGGGAACCACATATGCTAATCCCGTACCAGCCCCTGCTATCAGACCAATGAAAATAAGCTGAGTTATAAATGTATTTCCAAATAATCCTGCTAAAATATAACCGGCTCCCAACAACACACCACCTGTTGCAGCAACTCTTCTTGGTGTTGTTTTTTGTAGCCATTTACCTGACATTACCATCACCAAAGCAAATGTGAACAATCCTGCTGAAAATATACAGGCGGTTTGTGTGGCAGTGAATCTGTAGATCCCCGAGGGATCAGTAAGTATTTTTGTGAAGACTGACCATGCATAAATTGTCCCCAGAGCCAGTTGAATTAAAATGGCGCCACCGACAATCAACCAGCGATTTTTTATTTCTACTTTCAATTTATTTTACCTCTTTTAATTACGTTCTACGAGAATCATTATTGTGTTTGTTTTCCACTTATCGGACTTTTGGGAATCATTCATTGGTGGAAATATTTTGATTTTAATAATACTATTATGTCCTATTATACTGAAATCATTCTTTATAATATCTGGAATTATTTTTATTTATCTTGAAAATGAAATATTGAATGCGGAAACGCATTGACGGTATGTTTCTATCGTAGATATTTTTAATATTATATGTAATATTCATCGTGCAATATGAAATAGATAATCTACAGCACCTAACCAATTCTCTAATTAATATAATAAGACATGGTTATCTTATTATAATTTACAATTCCCGCGTGATTTGCACCAATCCATAATCCTAATTTTCCACCTATTCAAGGATTACAATTCAACAATGACATCATCCAACCCATCAGTTCATAGTACCTGGAATTTTCAGGACATGATGCTCCACAGAGTTCACGAAATTCTGTTGGTCTCAAGTCCTTATGATGCGTTTATATTAGAGGAAGACGGCAGGCTTACTGAACGAGTGCTACACGAGTATATCGGGATGAACCTAACGTATGCACCCAGAATTTGGCAAACCAACACAGCCAACCAGGCGATGACGATGTTAACTAAGCATAAAATCGACCTGGTGATTGTTATGACGAGAATCTCGGACATGGATCCGATTACCTTTATCAAAAATGTTAAAAAAAGCTTTCCGAAAAAGCCGGTGATATTGCTTATTTTTGATGAATCCGAAATTGCAGCTATTCCAGAATCCGTTTTTCATACTATCATTGACAAAGTATTTGTTTGGTCTGGAAATGCCAGCGTATTTCCGGCAATTATCAAATATGTAGAGGATAAGCAGAACGTCAGCAGGGATACAAAAAAGGGTGATGTTCGGTCAATTATCGTCGTAGAAGACACTCCCAGATATTATTCCATTATTCTACCCATGCTGTACAAAATCATTTTGTACCACACCAAAAAACTGATGAATGAAAGCTTAAACGATTCTCATCGAATCCTTCATATGCGTGCCAGACCCAAAATATTATTAGCCGGCACTTATGAAGAAGCAGAAAAATATTATTCTCATTATAAAAATAATGTTCTGGGAATCATATCTGATATTCGCTTTCCTCACCATGGCAAACTCGATCCTCGTGCTGGTATTGATCTGATCGAGCATGTGAGAAAGATTGACCCTGACATCCCCATCATGCTTCAATCAACTGACCCTGAACGCGCCGTTGAAGCAAAAAAGATCAAGGTTCAATTCCTTCACAAAATGAGCCCTACTTTGATGAAAGATTTGAAAAACTTTATCGTCAATAATTTTGGATTTGGCAATTTTGTCTTCCGTTTGCCAACGAGTGGGATCATCGGTGTCGCCAAAAATATGTATGAGCTGCAAAAACAACTCGAAACTATTCCAGTTGAATCATTGAAATACCATGCCCATCGAAACCACTTTTCAAACTGGCTTGCCGCCCGAGGGGAATTCGGACTCGCCACACAGATGCGCCCACTTCACGTATCTGATTTTAAACATATTGAGGATCTCCGATACTACCTAATTAAGGCTATATCAGAGCACCGTGAACTCCAGCAGCGGGGGCGAGTTGTTGATTTTTCTGAAAAGTCCCTAGATCCAAAATCGAACTTTATTCGGATTGCAGATGGATCCCTGGGTGGAAAAGCCAGAGGGCTTGCGTTTGCTAACTTGCTGTTTTCACAATCTGATTTCACTGAACGGCACCCCGAAGTTCACGTTCGGGTTCCCATGGTGGCCGTTATTGGAACTGACGAATTTGACAAATTCATGGATGATAATATCCTTTGGGAATTCGCACTTCAGAGTAACGATAATGAAAGGATTCTTACCAGTTTTTTGAATGCTCGTTTATCTGATGAATTGATAAACACATTAAAGTCATTCATTCATGAAATTAAATTCCCTTTGGCTGTGAGATCATCCAGTCTGTTGGAAGACTCTCAATATCAGCCACTAGCCGGGATGTATGAAACATATATGCTGCCAAATAACGGAGCAGATGAAAAACGGTTGCGGTTGTTATGTAGTACCATTAAACGAATTTATGCGTCTACCTTTTTTGTTGATGCTAAAACCATTATCGACTCGTCTTCACATCGCCATGAAGAAGAAAAAATGGCCGTCATTATTCAAGAGATGGTTGGACTAAAAAAGGGACAGTTTTATTATCCTACTTTTAGTGGAGTTGCCCAAAGCTACAATTACTATCCGGTATCCTATATGAATCGAGACGAGGGGATTGCATTCGTTGCCCTGGGCTTGGGTAGAACGGTTGTAGAAGGTGGAAAAACACTTCGGTTTTCTCCAAAATATCCAGCGATCTTGCCACAGTTTTACTCAATCAAGTCCACAATAGAAAATTCACAGAATTCATTCTATGCACTCAGTTTGGATTCTGAGGCCGATCCCATCAGTAAAGGAGAAAAATCCAATCTTCAGAAACTCGCACTGGACATTGCCGAAAAGGATGGAGTGTTAAAACGCGTTGCAAGCGTCGTTTCCACTGAAGATAATGTGATCAGAGATTCGTTATCTTATGATGGACTCCGCGTGGTAACGTTTGCTCCCATACTCAAGTGGAATACATTTCCACTCCCCTCTTTGTTGACTGATATTCTGGATATCGGAAAAAAGGCGCTGGGGTGTTCTGTGGAAATTGAATTTTCTGCAAATATTTTTGATGATTCGTCCAGAAAAATGGAATTCTGCATTTTACAAATCAAACCGATGGTTATCAGTTCAAAAGTTCAGGAAATTTCATTGAGTGAGTTTACCGATGACGAGCTCATTTTTAAAAGTTGTTCAGCTTTGGGCAACGGATATCTGGCGGACATAGAGCATGTTATTTATGTAAAACCTGAATCATTTGATGCAACCAAAACCAAGTTAATTGCTCTTGAGATTGAATCCATGAATCGTGAGTTATCCAAGGGATCAAAATATGTCCTGGCAGGACCAGGCCGATGGGGAACCGCCGATCCGAGACTGGGTATCCCCGTGAGTTGGCATCAGATTTCCGGAGCGAAGGTGATCGTTGAAATGGAATTGGATGATTTTAAAATTGATCCGTCTTTCGGCAGTCACTTCTTTCAAAATGTGACTAGCCTGAGAATTGGATATTTTACCATCACCGCAGGAAAACGATCAAAGGATCATATTAACTGGCAGATATTAAATAACCAGACAGTGGTTAGAGAAACCCAGTACCTGAAATGCATCCGATTCTCAAGCCCGCTTCGTGTCAATATCGATGGCGAATCCGGAACCGGTATTGTACTCATGCCAAAAGTTCAAGAAACCGATAAAATGAATGAAGAACTCAGTACCGGTATCTGATAAGCCCTAAACCGGATCGCGCTATGTCTCTAAAAAATTGCAGCCATCAATTTATCAATATCAATTAATCCAACCCTTTGAAGGATAATAAGAATTACAGAGATTGGCGCCACAAACTTTAAAAAGACCAACCATACCTTATAATACCAGGTACTTGTAAAAGTAGAGCCTGATAAGTATTCCGCTTCTCTTAATTTCGGATCCATTATCCATCCTGCATAAATAGAGATAAATAATCCACCCAAAGGAAGCATCCAGTTGCTTGCCAGATAATCAAATGTATCGAAGAAATTTTTCCCATACATTGCCTCCCACTGAGGGAAGAGAGTTCCGGCGCCAGATAAAGCACTGGGGATACCAAATAGAAAGATAATCCCACCAGTGACCAATGTGGCTTTGGCGCGACTCCATGATTTTTCATCAATAAAATAGGACGTCACAACTTCAAGGAGAGAAACTGCAGATGATAAAGCTGCGAATACGAGTAACAAAAAGAAGATAAAGGAGATGAACATTCCACCACTACCGATCTGTGCGAAAATGATGGGCAGGGTTTTAAATACCAGGCCGGGGCCTGCTTCTGGTGAAAAGCCATACGTGAAAATGATGGGAAACATCACCATGCATGCCAGTAATGCAACACCGGTATCTAACACGCTGATCCAAATGGAAGATTTAACGATATCCGCATCTTTTTGAAGATAGCTTCCGTACGTTAACATTGCCCCCATCCCCAGACTTAACGTAAAAAATGCATGCCCCAATGCTTCAAGCACACCAGATGCTTTTAATTTATCAAAGTGAGGAAAAAATACAAAATTAACTGCATCTTTCCATCCGGGTAGAAAAACAGAAATAATGGCCAAAATTATAAAAATAAGAATCAGGGCAGGCATTAATATTCGGTTCCACCGTTCAATCCCCCCTTTGATTCCACCCAACACAACCCCGACAGTCATCATCATAAATATGGCATGCCAAAATATGTTGATACCGGAAGAAGTGTAAAGCATCCCAAACACAGAACCGATTTCATCTGGAGATTTACCTGAGAAAAAATTCGTAAGGCTCATGAATGTGTAATTCAATGCCCAACCTGCAACGACGCTATAGTAGGATAGAATAATAAATCCCACAAAAATACCCATCCATCCAATAATTTTCCATGAGCTATCTTTTCCTGCAAGAGCAGAAAAGGCACCGACTGGCGATTTTTGGGTGGATCGGCCGATGACGATTTCCGCCATCATGATGGGTATGCCTACAAGAGCAATACAAATCAGATAAATGAGAACAAAAACGCCACCACCGTTTTCACCTGTGATGTATGGAAATTTCCAGATATTACCTAGGCCTACCGCTGAACCGGCGGCTGCAAGGATAAATCCATATTTCGATCCCCAGTTTTCTCTTTTTTGATTCATACATTCCCCCTTTATTGTGGTTTTATCTAAATTTTATTTATTCAATTTACAAATGTGGGATATGTTAAAGGAATAATGAATATCAATACGGTAAAGACGGATATCCTTGGATCAGATAGATTGGGTGAGCAAAGGGCATAACCCGGCGCTCTGAGTTGAAAAGGATAGCTTTGAGGTACGAGGATGGGTATTTTCCAGCAACAAAACTGTGATCTTATTTTTAGGGAAAGACGTGAATGGCATTAGTTTTTATCAGTTATTAGTTGGAAATCGAACAAATTCCCTTGTTGATACATTTCGATAAATTCATCGAAAGATGAAATCGCTCTGTCAGCCTCGCAGGTGACTTCCGGCCTGTTCACATTTTCTGTGAAGGCGAAAAAATAGTCTGCAGCGCCGTCCTTTTTGACTTCCAAATCTGTGTAGCCATCACCGAACATCAATATCGGATGAGGAATACTACCCTTTTCGATTACCTGCGATTTACCATGATCCCGCGATAATGGATTATTTAGATCAATTCCCACAAGATTTGATTGTTCATCGAAAAGAACATCATTTGCAAAAATGTGATCTTCGCGGATTTTAAAATCATTAGTTACCGATCGGATAACATCTTTAAAGCCGCCTGAAACAATGTAAATCCTAGATTGATTTGCGATAAAATAATCTTGATTTCTTCCGATGGAGGCTGTAATCTGCCCCTTCAAATTCTTACTGAGTTGCTTGAGATGATCATTTGTGGCTGATAATTGATTCAATCGGCGTTTCAGCGAATCGGTAAAGCTGATTTTGCCCGCCATTCCCAGCTCGGTAATTTTTCGGATATCATCAATGATTTCATCTCTGCGATTATGTCCGACGAGTGAAATGACGGCTAGTTCATCAAGAGTTTCCCCCGTAATAAACGTACTGTCAAAATCCAGAATGAGTGAGAAACTCTGACGCTTCAATTGACTGGACCTATTAGAAAATTCATATTTAGGAGGTTGTTTCTTCGAATACACCCATATCAGTATTTTTTCCTCACACAATCCCATTTAAAGTACCGTCCGTTCATTGCAATGAATACACCATTTGGGAGAATCTGAACGAAGGATAGAGCACTTCCTAAATTGAACATCCCGTCTGAACTGCCAAATTTATATGGAATCATCGCCCCCGTAAGGATGATAGTTTTTGGGATGTTTGCTTTGCCTAAATACCCAGCTGTTGTGACCAGAGTATCCGTTCCATGGGTGATGACGATCTGTTTCTGTGGCACTTCCTGACATCTTTGTAAAAGATAGTTTCTTTGGCTTTCTGTCATTTCAAGACTATCAACCATCATCAGCGTTTCAATGTCCATATCCAAATGACATCGGCCTTTTTCCAGCATCTCAAAGAGGTGGGTTTTTTTAAACAGAAGTTTACCGGTCAGTTCATTGTATTCTTTATCGAATGTTCCACCGGTAATAAAAATTTTAATTGGTGATTTCATATTTTCCCCAAAAATAATACACAAAATTTAAAGGAATATCTGATACTTCCATGAATGTAATGTCATCCGTCAACCGGTTTTTCGCTGCCAGTGTGAATACGTGACTTCTGCGGATAATATTATCTTTCCTTTGAGCAAAAAATCTGCGGAAATCATATCTGTCGAAATTGGGATGAATGTGTCGATTCCAGGTTCTGTTAGAGACACTGTGCTGATGTGAAGATCCGTTGCGATCGGGTAAAAAGACTCATAAATCCGCGCACCCCCAATAATAAAAATACCCTCAATAGTTTCGCTTCTCAATTTGGTCATACATGAATCAATATCAGAATAACACTCAACGTCGTTTATCAGGTTCTTTGAAATAACGATGTTTCGTCTTCGGGGTAGCGGTTTTATTGGTAATCCGTCCCATGTTACCCTCCCCATGATAACGGGATGATTGACCGTAAGTTGTTTGAAATTTTTCAAATCCTCAGGCAAATACCACGGGAGTTTACCCTGTTTCCCGATCCCGCCATTTTCGTCCTGCGCCCATATCAAATTAATTTTCATACAGCCACATCAAATTTGATTGCAGGATGATGACAATAATTCTGAAGCTGAAAATCTCCAAATTCAAGAGTCCAGAAAGATTTGTTGGCGATCTTTAGTTTCGGTAGTGGATTAGGTGTTCGGGTTAGTTGTTCTTCCAATCCATTCACATGGTTCACATAGATGTGGGCATCATTGATGTAATGTGAAAATTCTCCCGGTTCTAACTGAGTTTCCTGCGCGATCATCTGTGTCAGAGCAGCATAACAAGCAACATTAAATGGAATACCTAATGCAATATCGCCACTGCGCTGAGTGAGATGACAATTCAGTTTTCCATTCATCACATTAAACATGAAAAAGGAATGACAACTTGGGAGCGCTACTTCATCCAAGACAGACGGGTTCCACGCTGTGACCACCATTCGCCTTGAATCAGGATTTGATTTGATTTGTTCTATCACATTTTGGATTTGATTCACGTGGCTCATCCGATATTCACCAGTGTCAGGATTTAACGTATATTTCTCCCAATTAACCCACTGATATCCGTACATCCGACCCACCTCCCAGTTCTTTTCTTCGGATGTCCATGCATCCCATATTTTTGTGTGCTTTCTTAAGTTCCGAATATGGGTTTCACCGGATAAATACCACAGCAACTCGCGGATGACTGAATTAAAGAATACTCTTTTTGTTGTGAGTAAGGGGAATCCGTCTTTTAGATCGATTTTGTAATGGGCACCAAACATAGCAATGGTATCAATACCAGTTCTATTCTCTCTGCGGATACCCTGGTTTAAAACATTGGTGACTAGATCAAGATAGGCTTTCATTATGGTTATCCGGAGAAGTGTTGTTATGTGGTTTATTTTGGGCGTTCCAGCGAGTAAAAAATTGTTCTACAAGAATTGGGCTCCCTCCCACCAGTCCTGGTGTGATGAGCGTATTTTGTTGATTATATTGTCGGGTTGAACTATCTGCCAGATTTTTAAGTACTCCACCTGCTTCACGTAAAATGATTTCACCTGCACACACATCCCATTCATTTTTAGGACGCAATGTTGCAAAACTGTCATACTTGCCTGCTGCTGTTAATCCCAATTTATAAGCGACGCTACCGATATGCGCCTGTTCCGTAAACCATGATTCTGTGCCTTCCCATAATCCCCTTCGGGTTTCGGAGCGGCTGATAACGATGGTAGTGGATTGCATCCTGTCTTTTGCGGAACAGAAAACGCGGTTTCCGTTATAGTATGAACCTTTTCCCGCGGATGCATAAAACATTTCCTCAGTCACCGGATTATAAAGCACGCCGAGAACCGGAGTTCCATCAATGGTCAGGCCGATACTGACGGCGAAATTGGGTACACCTTCAATGAACTCTTTTGTGCCATCTAATGGATCGACGATCCAAACCCTTGATTTTCCCAGTCGGTCTTTTGAATCCACCGTTTCTTCAGATAACCAACCATCATCAGGGAATTCCTTGTAAATGATATCCAAGATTGCTTGATTTGCAGCATGGTCCGCATCCGTGACCGGATTACGATAGCTTTTATCTCTGATACTGTAGTCGCTTTTGTAAAACTTATTAATTTCTTTACCTGCTTGTATGCTGGCGAATTGCGCGATTTTCATTTCATGTATCATGCTGAAATTTAAACCGTAATGCTTCTGATGTGAGAGCGATTGTTTTCCGAATTTATTTTTATATCTTGACTAAATAATATATTGTAATTCTCATAGACTAAAGCAGTAAATGTTAAAATTTGTTACAAAACAAAGGAAAATACTTTGTGGGGTTTTAACCACATGTTGTATATTTTTTGGAAGGATTTGCAGATCTCCTACAACACATGGTGGAGGGGAGTTAGCGCAGTCTTTTTTTTACCCCTTAAACAATTTATATCATTAGGAAATTCGATTGCTGAAACTCGTTTCGGTATACAAGATTGATAAAACGAAAACGTCTATATTTTTCCGCTGCAATGCTCAGGCTGAAATTGGAAAGGACGAATAATTGTGACTTTCAGTGAAATGTTCAGTTTCGAGGGGAAGACTGCGAAGATCATCGGAAAAAAACGAGTGGCTACTTATCATGAACTGTTTGAATACCTCACAGATGAAATTGAAACCGAACTACTCCCATCGGACATGGATTACTTGGGAGAAAATGAACTCGCAAAAAATATTTACCGAAAAAAATACTACCTCAAAGACCTAGAAAATAAACTGATTGAAACTCGCCCGGAAGATGTCTTCAAGCGTGTTGCATCCTTTACAGCCACAGTTGAACCAACCCGACCAAAACAGCGCAAATGGGCTGAACAGTTTTATCGTGAATTGTATGAAGGTCGGTTCATGCCAGGTGGGCGGGTACTGGCTGGTTCAGGTGATCTCTACCGCTTAAAAACACTTGCAAATTGCTTTGTAGCTAAAATCGAGAAAGATGACATTGATTCCATCTACAAGGCTGCTTATGAATGCGCCAGAACTTATTCTTACGGCGGGGGAATCGGAGTTGATATTTCCAGCCTGCGTCCTCAAAATGCAATTGTGCACAATGCCGCAGATACATCCTCCGGCGCCGTGTCTTTCATGGAACTGTACTCATTAACTACCGGATTGATTGGCCAAAGCGGACGTAGAGGTGCTCTAATGTTGACCATCGATGTTAAACACCCAGACATCTTACAGTTTATCAAAGTTAAAAAGATTCCTAACTGGGTAACATCCCAGATAGTTGAACAATGTAAGTATTCAGGATTATACTCCGAAACCCAGCTACGAAATATCGAAAAACAAGTCATGGAAAATACCCAGGTCCGGTTTGCGAATATTTCCATCAAGGTCAGTGATGAATTCATGCACGCTGTTTACGAGCAACGTAACTATGGCAATGATAAATATTTAGTTTATAAGAAACTAGACAAAAAGTTGGTGATGGCCGCTCCACAATCCGATGCATGTCATTATTCAAGCGGAATACCTTCTAAAGATCCTTCAAATTATGAGATCAAAAAAACATTTTCATCTTTTATGGAAATGAATAATTGGATTTTTCAGGAATATGGTGTCACCTGCAGGGAGAATGATCTATCGGATGCCTTTAAGCGAGATGTTTATGGCGATTTGGTATACCAACTTGATGAATCAGATTATGATCTGGCTGTGAAACAGGCAGGCGATTTTCTTCTATATTTCAGCAGTACTCCAACTGGAGAAATCCGTCGACTGGTCAAAGCCCGCGATATCTGGGATCAGTTCATCGAGGGGAATTACAAAACCGCCGAACCGGGTCTGATCTTCTGGACGACGATGAGTCGGTTCTCTCCCTCCAATTATGTTGGCCGACCGATTATCAGTACAAATCCGTGTGCAGAAGTCCCTCTTGAAGATGGAGGTGCATGTAATCTGGGCTCAATAAATTTATCTCGATTTGTCAAAGATGGGTATTCGGAGCAAGCTACCATAGATTGGGATCAACTTGCCGATACTACCAGAACTCTGGTCCGTTTTCTGGATAATGTAGTTACCTGGAATGAGCAACTGAACGCTCTCGAGAAGCAACGCATCGCAGCAGCAGAAACCCGGCGACTCGGACTGGGAATCATGGGAGCTGCTGACATGTTGAATCAGCTGGCAATTCACTACGATTCGGAAGAAGGCATTGAGACTATGGGGCGATTGATGAGTTTTATCGCTAACGCTGCATATCAGGCATCTGCCGGACTCGCTGAAGAAAAAGGCGAATCACCGATTTTTGATCAAAATTATTTAAAATGTCCGTTTATCAAAGAAGCGCTGAGTATTGAAACCCAAAAGATCATCAAGGAAAAGGGAATTCGTAATATCGCGATTCTATCCATTGCTCCGACAGGAACTATTTCGAATATTGTCCTTGGGTATCGGTCTGATAAAAAAAATTATATTGGTGTATCGGGAGGCCTCGAGCCCATTTTTGCATTGTATTATACTCGCAGATCTGAATCTTTTGGGAATCAGATGTTTAAAGTATTTCATGCCACAGTACGTGCATATATTGATAAAATGGGGCTACAGGAGGCTGTTGAAAAAACTGATGATCTGGAAAGTCTATTACCGGACTATTTTTCTGCAACCTCTCATCAGGTTGACCCCATGCAGCGGGTAAAGATCCAGGGTTATTGTCAAAAATATGTAGATCACAGTATTTCATCCACGGTTAATTTACCTGAGGATATCGAACCTGAGGTCATTTCTGACATCTACATTCTAGCGTGGAAAAATAAACTCAAAGGCATCACCATTTACCGGGATGGGAGTCGATTCCCGATTCTGTCAACAGAGGGAAAGCGGACATTATTTCAGGATAACCGGGAAAAAACTTACAAAATTGTATTACCTGACGGAACCGAAACCCATTGCAAAGGGGACGAAATTCTTAAGTTACCTAACGGCGATTTGACAACTGTGTATCACTACGTACACAAGCAAACTGCAGATATTAATGTTGAAAATCACACATCACTACTAGAGGAAATACGCAGTGATCAAACTAACTGATGTGAATACTAAAATCGAAATTATTAAAAACGAGAAGCCTGCTGTGGAATCAGCGCCTACAAAACGGTCGGTTCCAAAACACCTGAAAAGTAAACCCTACCATGAATTAGGGGATTTTCGACCGGAAGTGGTTGACGCTAAAGTGTATAAATTGAAAAGCGCTTTTGTAAAAAACTCTGTGTTTATCACTTTAGGTTATTACAATCAGGATGGCATCACTCGTCCAATCGAAATTTTTATTAACTCCAAAGACTTAACTCGTGCACCGGAATACGTGGTACTCACACGGCTCATTTCTGCAATTTTTCGCAGATCGCCTAATCCATACTTTATTCTGGAAGAACTCCGTGGGATTTTTGATCCCAATGGCGGATCTTTCAAAGCTGGCAAATACTATCATTCGTTTTACGCAGAAATAGCTGACGTCATCGAGCAATTCTTTTTTGATGTCAAAATTTTGGAACCGCCCGACCCTATGCCTGAATCAGATAATGGACGATTCCAGGAGCCAATGCAAAAACGTGCAGATAATGGGAATGGTAATGGAAGTTCTGCTCAGTCAAATCAGCATTTTAAAATTTGCCCGGACTGTAATTGCCCCTCCTTAAAAATTGAAAATGGTTGTGATATTTGCGTAGATCCGGATTGCGGTTATAGTAAATGCGATAAGTAAGTGATACCGCTTTCATTCTGATGTTATAGTTTCCCCTGTTGGCTTTATGTCCGCAGGGGATTTTTTCTTTATCCGCTATAAATCAAATTTCCATTCGAAGTAATGCACGATGTCCCCATTTCAGGGGAAAATAAATCACCAATCCATTCAGCAATAATATTCCGGTAAGCATCCCCAACATTGCATTTTGCATCGTGGGCATTTCTCTCATATAAATCACGCCTACCATGGACGCTACCATCACCGCCACAAAGAAAAGGCTGATGACAATCGTAATAATCCCGCCAGCACCGGAGCTGATTTTCATGGGATTGGTTTCCTGAAACTGTGCGTAAACAGAACCCAATCCTAATGACAAGCTGATCAAAGAAATACTCATTGCCAATAAAAACACGGTTGATATCACTGACACCACCACACCCTGTTTTAGAAAATAATTACTCACCAGCGCAACGATTTCAGCCAGTGGGAAAAATATTACAAATGACATCCAGAACTTTTCACGGAACAATCTGCTTATTGAGAATGGAGATGTGCGGATGATCCAGATGGCCTGACCTTCCATGCTGATTAAAGGAAAAACAAACCGGACGGTAAGCGCAGCTAAAATGTAACCGCTAAAACCGAAATTGAACACATAAATCATGTTCCTCCAAAAAGGGATCATCGAATTCACCTGAACATCTATTCGGGTCAGATTAAGCAGATACAATCCGATTAAAAATCCGAAAAATAATAGTTGAACCCACTGTTGGGGCGTCCTTACAAATTGCAAAATGTCCTTAATCACAATTCCCCTCCCGGGAGGAGGCATCCAACGCAAATGATTCACTAGTGAGCCTGATGAACTGATACCGTTTTCTTTCCTGTTGACGGAATTCCACTCCATGATTTGAAAGGTTGAAAAATACAATTTTCTCCCCAGCGCACCAATACCTATCCAGGCCACATTTGCAGTGGTAGCGAGTAATAGCCAGTAGAATAATAACCGTCCGGTTTTCATTTCCGATAATGAATGGACCAGTTCACTGAACCAATAGCTGGGCATAAGTGGAAACGGAGGTTGTGCCAGATTGAGTAGATACCTGTCAACCGCTCTAAAATTCGCTACATCGCCAAGAATGGGGAGATCTGTTCGTCCGGTTTTAAAATAAAACCAAAAGACAGCGATGGACACAACAACCGAAGTAAGAAATATCGTTCGAAGCCTAATCCATTGCGACAACCAGATCGCTATCAGCAGAAAGCCCAAACCGATTCCTGTTGCAATCATGAGAAAAGGAGGTAGACCCAATGTCAACATAATCGCCATTTGTCCAATTGATAAGGATTTGATACTGCTGTATGCTAATGTGAGTGGAAACCCAAGGATCAGCAAAGCCCATGAGCTATAAGCCATGTTTTCAAGAAATTTAATGTGAAAGATATCTGAATAGGATACGGGCATTGTGAGAAGGAAAGATACTTCTTTGGATCGGTACAAGGTAGTTAAAGCTGTGATAATATTGGACAGAATCAACAGGGGAAAAATAAGGGACCATCCCACATAAAACATGCGGTCTAAAAATAAACTACCCACTTCACCCTGATTGTGAAGAAACTGTGCGCCCGTTAAAAATAAAAAATAACTACCGAATACCATCCCGGCAATGATCACTCCGGACACAGATATTTCCAGCCGTCTCGCTTTAAATAGTGAACCCGCCTGCCCTAAGTAAGATGTCACTCGTAACTTTAATATGTTTAACAGCCATTTCATTTCTTTAACAAATCGCAGTTCTGTTAATCATCGTCACCCACCAATTCCAAAAACATGTCTTCAAGATTTTTTCCGGATGTGACCTTTTTCCTCAGTGCATCCATGGTACCGACTGCCAGTAATTTCCCTTTTTGGATGATCCCGATACGCGTTGATAATTCTTCCGCGACACTCAAATTATGTGTGGATAAGAAAATGGTCGTCCCTGACTCTGATTTTTCTTTCAGCATCCGCTTGATGGTTCGGGCACTTCGCGGATCCAGACCAACCATGGGTTCATCGATGATCAAGATTTGAGGTTCATGCATAAACGCAGTTGCAAATGTTATTCGCTGACGCATTCCTTGAGAATAGCCTTCGATTCTATCATGAAGCCAGTCTCCAAAACCCAGGACTTCCTGATAGTGACTGACCCGTTCTTCTATTTCTGAAACCGACATTCTGAAAAAATTCCCGATCACCTGAAAGTATTCCATGCCGGTAAGTTTTCCATACAGGAATGCATTGTCCGGTACATATCCAATGATCTGTTTGGATGAAATCGGATCTGATGAGATATCTTTTCCATCAATAATAATTTTCCCTCCCTCCGGGCACATCAGTCCCACCATCATTTTTATGGTGGTGGTTTTCCCAGCACCGTTGGGACCCAGAAAACTGAACAATTCCCCTTTTTTGATGTGAAGGGAAATATCATCTACCGCTTTCAATTGCCCGAAGGATTTTTTAATGTTTTCGAGACGGATCATTGAGTTTCCTTTTCATATGTCTGACTGATCACTTTGATGGATATCCTACCCAGCACGGGGACCAGATCGGATAAATTTGAATAATCGGTTTCCAACAGTGCAATGTGAGTGGCATCCGCTATCCGCTGATCCAGAGTCGGATCGATGGAAACCCATTTCTTATCGACCCATACGACCGGCCATGCATGATAGTAAAATTTTCCGTTTAAGTAAACCAATCCCACGTGGATTTTAGTCGGGATACCTGCTGATCGACTCAGACTGGTATATAATGTAGTATGCTCACTGCAATCACCCTTCTTCAAATTCAAAATCTCTACCGCCGAGGCGAGACTCACAACCGGTAATTTTTGTAACGTCCGGTAAACCCATCGACGGATTTTTTCTGCTTTTTCGGTAGCAGAATCTCTGTCATTTATTATTTTACCTACAGTCTCGATGATTTGAGGATGATACGGCTGAATAATGTCCGAACCCATCAAATACTGGGTGGTATTCGTGTTATCATCAAAGGAACCCACGGGTCGAAATCGTATCTGAAGTGGATAATCCTGAAGAATGGCCTGCCGTGGTGAATCCAGTTGATGAAAATATGCAGGATCAATCCCATCAAACTGCAGGATCAATTCACTCAACTCAGACGGATTTCTGATCGAGATGTCTGAAGGAATGGCATAAACATCCAGTAGATCCACTCCGGATATTTCCATATTTTCCATATCCAACGCATCTTCAGGAGTCGTGCGCTCCATCATCATTCCCATGATGGTTTCTTCACGCCAGGTGAGCCCACTGTCATCCAACCAACGAGTGACTGGAATTCCTTTGAAGGTGACTCTTATCCGGTTCAGCTCCAGTTCAACACCATTGATTAAAAGCGTCTCCCTTCCCTCGTGGATCACTTCGACTTCATCCATTTCCATCGCGACCGGGTCAAATGCGGGGATTTTGATACGATCACCTTCTTTGATCCCATGTTGGGTGATGAGGGGTTGAATACCTAAATAAGTTGATAATTCTTCCGGTACGGAATATTCCGAATAAGATGTGTCCTTACCGTGGATGATGGCGATTTTAAGTAGACTACCGATTTTTTGTCCGGTGACATGTGTGGTAAATTGATCGGATAGAAGGCGAAAGTCAAACGATTCCAATCTAAACAGGGTATCCAGACTGACATGGTTCTCCAACGTAATATTTGCTTCAAACCCCGCCACGACGGTTTTCATCCAGGATGTGCTGTTGATCCCATAACCGTCAAGTCCGCGATTGAAAATGGAATTCACCGCATATCCCAGCTTTTTGCCATGATTATAGATGATCATCCATTCTGAATCAGTTGGGATGGATTTTATACCGGTGTCCAGTGAAATATACCGGTAATCCAAATTGTTGTTAAAATACCGGTCTTTGATAAGGATTGCCAGCAGGATAATCCACCCCGCTAGCAGAATGGGAGTATATATTCGTTTGATCGGAGGGATTATACTATCGCGGAACATACCCTATCACAATGAAAAACGATCCGTAATCTCAATCAGTTTGCTTCGGATACCCGGCTCTGTCATGGAGTGCCCGGAATCCGGGATGATATGAAGCTCCGCCTCTGGCCATTGCCGGTGAAGTGCCCATGCCGTGGTAGCTGGACATACGACATCATACCTGCCCTGAACGATGACTGCGGGAATGTGACGGATCTTGTCAATTTGCGTCAAAATCCACCCGTCAGATTCAAAGAATCCTTTGTTGATAAAATAGTGACACTCGATACGGGAGAAGGCTTCCGCCACTTTACTGTCACCAAAGTGGTGAAGATATCGTTGATCCTGGTACAATTTGCTGGTGGCGGCTTCCCACGTTGCCCATGCTTTCGCCGCCGGGATGCGGATGTTTTCATCGGAGCTGGTCAGCCGTTTGTAATAGGCTTCTACCATTTCATGCCGCTCGTCTTCTGGAATGACCTTTACATAATTTTCCCAAGCGTCAGGGAAAATATGACTGGCGCCTTCCTGATAAAACCATCGGATTTCCGACTCGCGAAGTAAAAATATCCCTCGCAAGGTGAGAGATACGCATCGGTCCGGATGAGCGATGGCATATGAAAGAGACAGGGTCGAACCCCAACTTCCGCCAAAGACTGCCCATGTGGAAATATTTAGGTGCTTGCGTAGTTTCTCGATGTCGGATACCAGATCCCAGGTGGTATTTTCCTTAAGTTCTGCATGGGGTGTACTTTTCCCACAACCCCGCTGGTCAAAAATGATGATCCGCCATTTTGCAGGATCGAAATATTGTCGGTACACAGGCTCGATCCCACCCCCGGGACCACCGTGCAAAAAGATGACGGGCTTGCCTTTAGGATTCCCCGATTCTTCAAAATAAACGGTGTGTAAATCCGATACGTTTAAGTATCCGTCATTGTATGGTGTGATTTCTTTGTATAATTCTCTTAACATTCTCGTCCTTCATTATTCCCGTATGATACCGCTTCAACACTCAAATGGTTGTAAAACCATTTCATCTATCGTCTGAAATGGGGCGAAATGTAGGGAAGTATGGCTCAAGGTAAAAATGAAAAATCGATTTGGTTACAGACTGCAAGCAAATTTGACTGCAGGAAATGGATATCGAAAATTTGAAATCAATTTGAAAAATCAATAATCGGCGGTTTAAATTTTTCCCAATAAACAGCAACTTTCCTTTTTCTCACTTCCGTCTTTCCCGCTAGTATCCAAGTTTTTTATCAATGAGATTTATTAATAATTGATGATGTAGGTACCGATTCAGGTTTTGCCCAAACTGAATTGCCACATCGTGTTGATATTCTGGGAAGTTTCCCGAGACATGCGGTGACAAAAGTACATTATCCAGCTCGAAAAACGGGCTGTCTTCAGGTAATGGCTCGGTAGTAAATACGTCGAGGGCGGCGCCTGCGATCCCACCAGACTTCAAAGATTCGATCAGTGCTTCTTCGTTTACAATTGCGCCACGGGAGACATTGATCAGGTATGCCGTGGACTTCATCTGACTCAATGCAAAATCGTCAATCCAGCCGCGGGTTTCAGGTGTCAGAGGACAGGTGATCACAACAAAGTCACTTTGTGTCAGCAGTTCGTTTAATTGTTTGGGAGACAGAATATTTTTATTCTCCAGATGTCGTTGAAGTGCAATGACATTCATTCCCATTGCGGACAGTCGTTGAGCCACAACTTTACCAATACGACCATAGCCGATGATTCCGGCGGTTTTCCCGGAGAGTTGAACCATTCGCTTGGCGATATCCCACTGTTTCCATTGCTGATCAGTTTTAAATTGCTGAAAATCCTGAAATCGTTTGGCAAAATACAGGATGGTACCGAGAACAAATTCCGATACCGGTCCCGCATGAATCCCCCGTGCATTGGTGATGGCGATATCGCTTTTTAGCAATTCAGGGAAGAGACTATGCTCTATCCCGGCAGCACCAAAATGGATCCAATGGAGAGACGTGCTAATGTGGGTAAACGATTCAGGTGACATTCGGTAACAGGCAAGAACATCAAGCTTGGGTAGATGCTGATGCAGCGATTCCTCATCCGTGATATGGATAAATTCGAGCACCTGATCGGTCTGTATTTCAGATTGAATGTCTTGAAGTATTTTAGCATATTTTTCAACGTTTTTCGTGAATTGAATACCGATTTTCATTGGATAATCATTCCATATTATTTGTTAAATTGTTAATTTCTCCAGTTGTTTCGATACGTTCCTCGCCATGCATGGAGAGGATTGACTCCAAATTTTAACCCGGAGTGCACTCTTTCCATGAGTGCATGATTATTTGATTTCCTTCTTTCCCATCCACACGGAGGATGGACTCCAAAATCTAAGTTCCGTAATTAAAACTCAAAAATCATCTATGATTTTTACTTTTCTTTTAGAGTCATTTTGCATCAATAGTTCAGAGTTTAGTTCTTCTTCTTTATTTTTATCAAAAAAACTGCCAAACTTCCAGTCTTCTGCACGATCGATATACCCGTGTTTTACAGGATTATACCAAATGTAGTTAACCATGTAGCTATATGATTCTTCATCAGCAACACAAGTATCCCAGTAATTGTGGAAGTATTTTTCTTTTTGAAGTTCTACTCCGTTTTTTGATAAATAGATTGAACTGAATCGGTGAAAATTATTCATTACTCTCTCCAACGATAATGCATTTTCAGGTGAATCAGCTAAAACGTGATAATGATTATTAAGAATCACCCAATCTTCGACTTTCCAATCAAAGTTGTCAAAAGATTTAAATAGATAAGTTTGTATTGCAAATTTTGTCTCCTCTGCTTTCAAATAGTGAAATTTACCCAATGTTGAAGAAGTGATGAAATACTTCGCATTTCCTCTAAAAAGATGAGGCGGATTATGTGAATGCTTTTTAAATATGTCTTCGTTGTTCACTAATCAATTACTTTGTTTTAAATAGTCATATTGGACCAAATTATTTCTCTTCTCATCCATCCACACAGAGGATGGACTCCAAAACCAAACTTTGAATATACTTTTTCAAATTTGTGACATAAAATACACACCACTATAAATACGATCTCAATTTCAAATACAACTGATACGTGGCTTCCACATCCCGGAGGACATATTCTTTCACTGCGTCGATATTCCCTTCAGAAAATGCCTGTGCCACGGTGTTCCCCTTCACTTCACCGGATTTTGGAGAGTCAATACCAAAGGATTGGCAGGCTGTGTCCAAACTCACAGCATTGAAATTATTCCAACTGGACAAATACATCATCAGATCAATATGAGAATCGAAGCTGAATCGGCGAAGATTCCTGAAATTTCGGTTATTGATCTGAATTCCATAATGCGCACTTCGGATAGTCAAAAATGGTACGTCAAATCCCAATCCGTTGAAATGGATAAACTTCAACTGCCTGCTATTCCCGTGATTGATGATGCCAGCAAATGCATTAAGGGTATCTTCTTCGGTGGATTCGCAAATCACCTTGTCTTTGTAATCGTTTTCAGTGTCATCATACAAACGCATACCTATGCACAGGACTTTCCCAAAAAACGGTGACACGGACCGGATGAGCGATTCTGCTTCTGCCGGATCACCTCCCATACGTTCTACACGTTGTGCAGTCTTCCGAAGAACTTCCTCGTTCATGGATTCACTAATGTCATCCCGTGGGATCGTTTCGATATCCAGAATTAGATACTTCATTTAGGCAACCCACAATCGAACCAGGGACCACTTTCCAAATCTGATAAATACTGTTTTCGGTCTTCGTCACCTTTCACCTGTTCTGCGGCAGCCTTGGCTTTTTCAAAATAGTCAATCGCTACAGTATCATTTCCGCTTGCGGCATGGGCTCGAGCCATTCCTTCGCAGGCATATCCAAGGTCAAAGTCTTCAAATCCGAATTCAGTGGTGAGCGCCATACATTTTTCTGCCGACACTAAGGCTTTTTCTCCCTGCCCCAGAACGGAGAAGACATGAGAGATCATCCATTCTCCTCTCTGTTCGTTGATTTTTTCAAAGAGAGGGGATAGGAGCCAATGATGCAACGATCCTCGTGCAAACTGGATCATTCTCTGATTATCTTTATCGCCACGGTTGTCCTTACCCAACAGGTTCCAGGTTTGATTATTAAGTTCAATTCCCATGTAGTGATGGAATTTCTGTTCTTCCGTGTAATCTGTATCAGACATGGTTTTCCTTTCCTGTGTATTCATGTAATATCTGTATTATCTGTGTCATGGATTTTCCCAATGTTTCCAGATGATATCCTCCCTCCAGGCCTATCACGATGGGGATTTCAAATTGAAGACATTCCAAAAGTAGCGCTCCAAAGTCCTCGGGTTCAAGTTCTATACTCGAAAGTGGGTCTTGTCGTGCGGCATCGAAACCGGCGCTAATGATAAGTAATTGGGGGTGCGCATTTTCAATAAATGGTTTCACGTTTGTTCTAAAACTAGTGATGTAGTCATGCCCGTTTGATCCGCCAGAGAATGGGATATTCAATACATTATCGAATTCCCCTCGTTCATGAGCGGTACCGGTCCCAGGGTAATGGGGATATTGATGCATTGAACAATAGAAGAATCGTTCGTCAGTTTCCAGGATTTCCTGAGTGCCACTGCCATGATGCGCGTCCCAGTCGAACACTGCTACACGGGATATCCCTTTTTGTCGAACCGCATAATGCGCCGCCAATGCAGCGTTGGAAAACAGACAAAATCCCATTGCTCGATCGGATTCTGCATGATGTCCCGGTGGACGCGAGATCACGATGGCATTTTGTTTTCGGTTCAAGGTTTCATCTACTCCGGTCAACCAAGCGCCGGCGCTGAGTAGCGCCACAGAATAGCTTTCACCGCAAATCGGTGTATCGGCATCCAAATAACCCCCGCCTGATTTTGCTACCGCGCGTACTTTTTCAATATGTGATCGAGTATGAATCCACAACAATTCGTCTTCTGAAGCCGAGCGCGGGATAATCCATTCCAGATCATTGGAAAATTCAGATGATCGCAAAGCAGAAACGATGGCAGTCAAACGTTCAGGGCATTCAGGATGTCGCAAGCCCGTATCGTGGTCTAAAAACCGATCATCATAAACGACAGAGATCATTCGGCCTCTTCCTCGAAAAAGGAGCCATCCAAACCCTGATTCAATTGGTAATTTTTAAATGACATTATCACATTCCCATCTTGAGAAGTGGGTTCTTCTTCAAAAGGCATGTTTGGGAGTTCATCCATCAGATCAGTGGGAATTTGAATGGTAATCATCGTCTCTTCAGGTAAAAATATACCTGACACAGGCTCTGTAAATTGGGTTTGGACGTGAATAATTTTATCCTCGCCACGAAAAACATCATATTCCGTAATTAGCCACCTTTGAGTGTCCACAAGGATATCGATAGAAAGGGAACGCCTTTGCTTTCTTGAGAAATTCCAGATATGACGGTTTTCATCCATGATCTGAAGTTCACCGCGTAACCGCACATACCCTTCATTAGATGGAGGATTGGTGACAAGGATCATATCGGAAACTGTATTTAAAATTGTTTCAGGCGCTAAGGGCAGTCCATATTGAGGGACCATGGCAAACCCACTGGTTTCAATTTTGACCTTATCCGGCTGTTTGAAATACACCTTAATTTTTTTACGGGGCATCCGAATGGCCGTCATTTCAAGCGATAATTGCACATCGACGGAGAAATCCTCCACTTTGCTGAACTGGGCGATTAGATTTTCCCGGATGGTCACTACTTCTGATTGGGAAAAAATAAAAGATGTTCCCTCGCCGCAGATCAATAATACAATTACGAGTATGAATTTTCTCATGTGAGGATGTCCTTTCGAATGAATATCCAAAAACTGACGAGCACAAATCCTGCAGTGTATGTACCTAAAATTCCAAGATTCTGTGCTATCTCACCCCAGGGTATGGGATCATAAAACGCTTTTTGCCACACATCGAAGTAGGTGGTAAACAGATATGGACGGATGGTTTCGAAAATTTCCAGAGGAATGGTGGACAGCGCAAGTGAGATGATGATGACTGCCATAGCGCCGATCATGGGACCAATTCCATTGTTGACCATGGAGGAAAACATAAACGTCAGAGAGGTAACCACACACATGACTAATATGGCAAATGTAAATGCCAGGGCAAATCGCCAGGGTACCATATCTGATGATAAAATAAGTATCCCCTTGTGGATCACCACCAGATCGCCAGTACCATGCCAAAGGATACCCAATCCCAAACTAAGCAATGCAAAAAATAGAATGATTGCCGCGGTGTACAGGTAGGATGCGCACAATTTAGAAATGATGATCTTCAATCGGGATACCGGTCGCGTCAGATAGATCCGGAATGTACCCGCACCGCCTTCGCCTGCCACTACATCTCCTGCCACTAGTGTGATGAGAAACGGAATGTGTACCCACAAAAAGTTCATGATAAGGTGGGTGATAAAATACCCGTTCACAGGTGTCCCCACCATGATGAGTCCACCACCGATGTTCGCTGCCCGATGAGAAAATTCAGATGAAAATCCACTTTGATGATATGAAAAGGCAAACATGATTATCGGCATAAGTACACCGATGGCGGCGAAACCGATAAGACTACGTTTCTTGCCAACGATTTTGATGATTTCGTTCCGTATCAGTCGACTCATTAACATCACACATCCACCGGTTGAATTGGTTTTCCACCAGTAAGAGAAAGGAAGTAATCCTCCAACGTGGTTTGAGGGATGACCGACTGGATCTGAATACCGTGATTTGTTAAATGAGCAATAATGGACGGAATTTTTTCCTTCGATGCGATCAAAATGATGCTGCCTTCTTCCTGCTTCACTTGCGTTACCGACGGTATTTGTGAGATCAACGCCAGCGCGGATTCAATCGGTTCGGCGTTGATTCGAACGGTCTGCTCTGATGATTCTGTGAGGAGGTCTGATACTTTCCCTTCCCGAATGAGATATCCTTGGTTGATAATCGCCATGGAAGTGCATATCTTCTCTACTTCCTGAAGCAGATGAGACGACAGAAAAACGGTGATCCCGTCATCAGAAAATCGCCGGATCAAGTCCCGGACTTCCTTCATACCACCAGGGTCTAACCCGTTTGTGGGTTCATCGAGCACCAACAGTCGTGGAGAGTTCAATATTGCCTGGGCAAGTCCTAACCGCTGTTTCATCCCCTGGCTGTACTTTTTTACTTTATCGATTTTTCGATGGAGAAGTCCTACCATATCCAGAACATGATCAATTCGAGAAAAAGGTGTATCCGTCATTCTCGCCAGAATTTTTAAGTTTTCTTCGGCGGACAGATACAGGTAGAAGTCCGGTTTTTCGATCATGGCACCAATCTTTCCCAAAGAATGATGTCGGGCTTTTTTAATGGATTGTCCAAAGATATTCACGGATCCGCTGTCAGCCTTTACCAGCGACAAAATAATACGAATAGTGGTGGATTTACCGGCCCCGTTGGGACCTAAAAATCCGTATACTTCACCTGGTTCGACCCGTAAAGTCAGGTCATTCAGTACATTGAACTTACCGAAGGATTTATGTAGTCCAGTGATCTCTAATGCTGGGGCAGACATGACATTTCTCTTATCAATGGACTAGATTAGGGTCTATCCGACAGAGCTTCATATTTAATGAGTGTACTGTCTTCGTATAAAAATTGGAGATAGTATATCTGGTCAAAAATATCCGTATTCAGATACCTTCCCAATCGGTATTTAAATTTTTCATTGATCTGGTCATCGGTGAGCCAACCCGATTCGGCATTGTGCTTATCGAAAGGGTACGCACCGCAGGCAACAACATATTGATGGATAAAAATGTTTTCATCCCGTTTGCCTTCATACATGTGGGATATTTTGTAGGGTTTACCCAGGATTCCCTGCACCTGAAGCACGGTCATTCCCGGGGCAATGGCTTCGATCTGTTCAATACTGGCAGCATCCGGCTGGTAGGTGATGACGGCACATCCTATCAGCATGAGACATGCCGGTAAGAGCAATATTTTTAGTTTCATAGCGTGTCTTTCATTTAGCAAGTGAATATGATAGATTAAATTAAACGGATTCAGTGAGACGATTCTACAGCAATTTGAGAAGGGATTACTTGATGGATGTCACTCGATAAAACCCTGACAGAGTTTAAAACTCCGTCAGAGTTAGAATTTACTTCTATTTTGGATTAATTCTTATTTTGTTCGAAGTAAGCCATGTAAGTTTGAATTAGGATAGACATAGTGTAATTGTTTCATGCTGATAAATACTCGATTGGGAAATTTTGCTGTTAAGGTTTTTAGTTTCCCCTTCTTTCAAATTTCTTTGAATTTGAAATAGTTCCATAGGATTCCAAAGGACGTCCGGTATTTAATTCAAAAATTGAGGCTTCACACTGTTTTTTAATCAATTCACTTTGCGAAGATTGCTTTAATTGACTGAGTAATTCAACTGACTCAACCAAATGCATTATTTTCAATGCCTCTATGCCATAGGTAATAACATCTTCGCTCTGATTTTCATCTATCATGAGTTGTACAATATCCCAATTCATTAATAGTTGATCGTGCAAATAGCTTTGGGGAATTTCGCTTCTATTTGTCATGAGCATGAATTGTACAGCTTCTATGCTGCCAATCTCTGCCAGAATTGAGATGCAAAAAAAACGACTGAATTTATCCTGATCATCGCGCCCAAGATATTTTACTACATCCAAATATGTGCGTAATTCATCACGGTATTTAAAATGTTCAATTGCGTTTTTAATTTCTGATTCTGAATAATCTAAATAATTATCTAACACTGTGATTGAATATGAATCCAATTTATTTGGACTTACAGAATCAAGTAATTTTGTTGCTCGAGATGATATGAGCGCCGGAGTATTAGAATGAGTAGCAAGATTCAATAACAATTCCTGATTTTTTAAGTCAGATTGGATTATTTTACTTAACTTTGTTGTGTGTAATACGCTAATCGCACTGGTTCTAATTCTCTCAACCTCATTTGTATTTACTGCTATGGATAACAAAGTTTTAGCAATCTGATCTGCTATTGTAAGTTCATCTTCGTTGATTTCTCCGAGAAAATCTAAAAGCACATACCGAAAATCAAAATTTAAACTTTCATTTTTTATCAACTCCAGCAAAATTAGAGGATCCAAAAAACCATCTTTATATCTTTTATTTAGTTGTCTAATTAGTGTCGCAACCGCACTTCCAATATCACCTATTTCAGCAACTTCATACATGAGAGTTAGGTATTCTGGAGTAGTCAATCGGTCGGCATATTCATTAAATATTTGAATAGTCTCATCCTCGGATTTCCCCACAAAACTGGAATCAAGGATGCTGGTGTAGTATCTTTGATTGATTTTGTCCATATCCAATATTTCATTGCAAAAGAGAATTCCAAATGTAAGAGGGATCGCATAGATGATTAATCTAATATGGTAATACATAAATTATTATCTTTTTTTTATTCAGTTAAAATCATTTCTACCAGTAATACAATATCAAGGACATCAGTAACTTCGTCTTCATTAGTATTCATTGCCCATAATTGGGCATTGAATGTTTCAGTATCAAATAAAATGAAATCTACGATTATGACGATATCCGCCACATTTATTATTCCATCAAAATTGATATCGCCCAATAATTCGAGAAAATATGGATAAACTCCAATATCAGATCTTGTTTCATCGGGGTCATTAGGGTAGTTTGGACTTCCGGCATTGATACAAGGAGATTCGAATTGTAATGTAAAATCTCCATTTTCTGGCTCTGACATCAGAGGATCTGATATAAATGAACCCTCATGTAATAAGGTTGGAGTATCTGTTGTATCTAACAGACATGAATAATACATATATATAGTATATTCACCGTGTCCTATATTTCCTACCAAAATGCAGTTATGAAACACAGGAGTTGATCCTATACTATTACCTGTTATATCACCATCACCAGTAATTGATTTATTTCCATAAAAAGTGCAGTTTTTTATAACAGGATCGACAATGCTAAGTCCAATTGCTCCTCCAGAAAATGTGGCAGTATTATTATAAAATATACAATGATCAATTTGAACATTTCCTCCTCCCCACATTAGTAGAGCTCCCCCGTCAAATGCCATACCATTTTCAATCCAAAAACCGATTATTTCAATGTTTGTACCTGAAAGATACATCCAACGACCATTACTGTTACAATTTATGACACAATTAGCCGGTCCAGATTCTGAAATCAACACTATAGCCGGTGCGTTGAACACTTCAAGATTTGTATTTCCCTCGCCAGTGTAGGTACCATTTAAGACGAAAATAGTATCCCCATCGGCTGATGCATTTATCCCAGACATTATGGTTGGATATTCAGTTGGAACAACCAGCGTAGTAGAAAAACAAAATGTGAATAGTAGAGATATTGTTAAGTAACTTTTCATTGTTTTTACTTTCAAGAATTAGTTTTCAATAAAATTCAATTCAATAAGCACTTCTTCTATTGATTTTTTTAAAGGATTAGATTTTATTTTACAATAAATAAATTTGTCAACTCCCCAGTATGGATCAACCTCAATTGTGTTGGGTGACGAGGTTATATTAATTTTATCAGATCCATCTGAATTTACAATATACAGATCAGAATGGATAACATATGGGTTAAAATGAGTTTCGCTTATGCCTTCAGCACCTTGATTATTACAATATACCATCATCGTACCATCAGGAGACCATGACGGTGTTGATTTACCAATAATATCACCATCACCTCGTTCTATCTCGATAAAAAAATCGTTAATAATATCATATATAAATAAACCGGCTGAACTTGACTGATGGTCTTCTGAAAGAATACTCTGATCATTAATATAATAAGCGATCAAAGCAACTTTTTCACCATCAGGAGAAGGGTAGTAAGAAGAAATATACATACCATCAGTTAATTGAACAACTTCGCCTGTCCCTATTTTATAACGCATGATATCTAATACAAGCATCCTAGTATTATCATATTTAAGAAAAAATAAATAATCACCCCCTCGTGACCATCTCGGTGTGCCACATCCTTCTCCAGCGGGACTCACCCTAACAATCCCATTGTCATATACACTAGTAATATAGACCGAAGGAGTGCTGTGCTCATCTTTCCCTCTAAATGCCAATTTGTTTGAATCATAGCTCCATCGTGCATCCCACATATCCATAGGACCGCCTTGTTCAGAAAGGTCTATACTAATTGGATTATCCTTATCAGTTAAATCAGTAATATTTAGCTTAGTTGATTTTGTATTACGATCAATAATAGCAGTAGCAATTTTATTATTGTCTGGACTTAAACGATTACGGTTTCTTCCAGGGAATATTTCATTTGAGATCATAATTGTATTCTCAATATTGCCTTTGCTGTCTTTTGCAATTATTTGATGCTCCGTATTGTCGATTTTTTTGTTCTCAATTAATGGAAGTGATTCATTTTCTTCTGAATTTATATTTGAAAAGTAATGCAACTTTTTAATCGGTGCATTTCTTTGCAACTCCCTTGGACTACTAGCGCTGCTTCCAATAAGAGCACTTAACGTTAATAGTAAAAGCATATTAATCTTAAACATGATATTTAATACCATTTTTCAAATTATATAATTGAGGCTCATTTTTCTTCCTTCCGATTTTCATCATGAGTTTTCACAAGATCATTAAAATAGTTAATAGTGCTATTTAATTTTTCATTGATCTGGTCATCGGTGAGCCAACCCGATTCGGCTTTGTGCTTATCGAAAGGGTACGCACCGCAGGCAACAACATATTGATGGATGAAGATGTTTTCATCCCGTTTGCCTTCATACATGTGGGATATTTTGTAGGGTTTACCCAAGATTTCCTGTACTTGAAGCACTGTCATTCCAGGGGTAATAGCTTCGATCTGTTCAATACTGGCAGCATCCGGCTGATAGGTGATGACGGCACATCCTATCAGCATGAGACATGCAGGTAAGAGCAATATTTTTTGTTTCATAGCGTGTCTTTCATTTAGCAAGTGAATATGATGGATTAAATTAAACGGATTCAACGAGACGATTCTACAGCAATTTGAGAAGGGATTACTTGAATCGCCCTTGGTTCAATCTCACTCTGTTCGTGTTAAGCCAAGCGATTGACTTTTCCACAAGCACAGCTGGGGGTGACTTTTCACGGTTCGTTTTAAGTATTGATGGGAATCCGAGACTACTACTTGCTACCACCACTGCTACTGCCAACAGGTTCGGCTATTGTTGTTTGATCCAATCTACAAGTTGAGATAGATCATTCAGAACGGGTACTCCCGTTTTCTCAAGTTTCGTGCGGGAATGATGTCCCCCGGGGATGAGCACGCAATCGGCACCAATGGCTTCAGCTACTTCGTGATCATGAACGGTGTCGCCTACAAACAACACTTCGTGCGATCCGTAGTGGAGTTCCTTCATCCACGCCAAACCGTTTTCGATTTTGCTGTGCGCATAATGATCGTTTAATCCAATCGCTTTCAGTAGAAACGGTTGCATGTTGTGGATTTCCATGAGTTCGTCGAGAGTGAATTGCTCCTGTGCAGACAATATCGATTGGGTAACCCCCGCATCTTTGACGGCTTGCAGAGTGGAGCGAGCACCTTGATGCAGTGTGGGTTCCCGATACCGTTTATTATACTCCACGATAAATTCCGTCCCGGATATTTGAAAGGACTCTTTTTCGAAGTCGAAGCCCAGCCGACGGTAATAATCGACAACGGGGAAGTCAAAAATATCCATGTACCGGTCGGGGGTGAGGAGCGCCATATGTCGTCGGGACAGAACACCGTTCATCACTTCGACGCACAACCAGGCGTCATTAAATAATGTGCCGTTCCAGTCCCAGATGATGTGGCGGTATTTCAAAGGTTATTCGGAAAGATCCAACGATCTCAAAAAATTGATGGTGTAGATTCCCGAATCATGGTTGTCGCCCCATTTTAGTTGAATCGCATAGTGTCCGACTTTCTGATATCCTTCAAGATGATACGCAGTATCCGCTTTTACGATATCCGGACCGATGTATACATTTCCCAGCACATCTTTTTCACCAGAGCAATGCGCACATGGGCATTTGTCACGTAGGGATTTATAATCGATGAAAGAGTCCCTGCCGTCACTCCATTGAATGGCTAATCCGGCTGGAAACGAAACGATATCTTTATACGTGATATTTTGGTTCAATCAATTCTCCAAGTCTGCAGTAAATGAGACGGTTTCAGTTGAATGTGCAGTTATAGTGATCGTGAATTTAGCAGTCCGGGCGTCTGTTTTCTCAAAGGGATGACTCATTTTTCGAATTTCCCAATCTTTCTGACGGACCGGGAATCGTTCAATCATATCAACAGTAACGTCTTCATCTTTGGAATTCACAAAAACGATGGTGTTCTCCAGAGACGTCATGGATTTGTAGCTTTCAATATTCTTCACGGTGTAGGTGGCTGTTATATCTTGAGTCCGCCCCGCATCAATTTTGAATTCACCGCCCTTACGGATGTTACCAACATTACCGGATCCCACAAAAACGGAACTGGAATGATCGTTACTTTTTTCGTAAATCCTTACCAACCCACCTGGTTGATGATACTCGCCCAGATCATCTGCCATAATGGTGTAGGTGGATGTAACCGGTATATCTTCAACATTGGTGTCTCGAAAACTACGATACCCCATGTCATGTTCGAGGCGGTATGACTGCTTCACCGGGATGTTTTTTTTGTCCAGATATTTGAACTGTTTTTCTTCATCCGACGGGATGGTTACCTGATAAGGCAATTTGAATGTTACATAATCGTTAGTTTTCACCATGTCAGGCTGGGTATCTGTAACACTTGCCATTGCTACATTATACTTTTCCATGCTTCTCGCCATACTCTTGGGACGATTTCCAACTTCCCGGGCAAATGCAATATCACCAGACACCAGAGTCAAATCTACATTTTCAAAATCCTGACGGGTTTGGTTTTTTACCAGAAACCATGCTGAAACATCTCCCATTTGTTGGGAATCCAGCGTAATGGAATATGAGGTACTCCAGTCAAATCCGGTTGCGATGTAGCTGTAGTCGATATCACATTTTTTGGAGGACGCTTTTCCCCAGCAACTGAGTAGCGGATTCTCTGTGAGATCATCGGGAATGTATGGAAATAAATAGCTATAAGGCGGATTAATAGCAATCTTACCATCGATCTCAAACATGACACTTGGACGCGTAGAAAGGAGCAACCCATCTCGTGAAGACGCAATATTTCCATCATCTCCATACCGGACGAGCTGAATTTTCTTCCCCACAAATGATTCGAGGATATTCTCCAGAGTGGGCGGGTTGTGAATAAACTCATGAGAAATGATATCTATACAGTCCGATTCGATCAATATGGATGACGGGATGGTATTCTCGGGTAATCCGTTTAGGATGAAGGATACATCGCCTTTGTTTGACAGTTCAAGGGAAGACTGATCCTGGATAAACGCCATATTTTGATTATAAATAAAGATTTCGGTGGAAAGTCCTACTTGTAGAAACACTGAACACATAATAATACTAAAAAAAATGCGGTTTGCTTTCATAGATCTGACTCCTTTTTTATCATGATCTGATGGATGAGGTTCGTCAATATTTTTTTGCCGGTTTCATCCAAATTAATTGCCATTTTAATGATATAAATTGAAAAAGATTCCAAAAATTGTGGCGGAAGTTTAACCAGGTCTTTTTCCGTTGTAACAATCGCATTGTATCGTCCAGCTTCCATTTGAGATTGCAGATTTTTTATGACGGATTCTAAGTATGTCTGATGATCTGGGAAGGCGACAAATTTTACCGGTGAGATACCCACATCAGCCAACGCCTGTCGGAAAGATGCCGGATCTCCCACACCACAGAAGGCAAAAACTCGTTCATCCTTCGGTATTTCAGAGGAGGAAAAATCACCATCTCGATATTGAACCAATTGATGCTCGGATACAGAACTGATTTGTGGGCATGCTATAAATTCTGCCAATCGATCAGCAAACGCAGGAATATTGTGACCCACACATTTGGTGTGAACGATGAGACTCGCCCGCCGTGACTGACGCAATGGTTCTCTTAACTTTCCACCAGGTAATAAATGATAATTTCCAGATGATTCACGGGAATTGATGAGCAGGATATCCAGATCCCTGCCAGCTCTACGGTGTTGAAAAGCGTCATCCAACAAAACGACATCTACCGGAAATTTATCAATCAGTGTTTGGATTCCCTGCGTTCGATCTTCATCTACTATCACGGGTACGGACTTCAGTGCTGAAGCTATCAACCACGGTTCGTCACCGCTTTCATCGTGCGATGACAAAATGGATTTTCCATCATGCACGATAACTGTACCTTTTGTTTTCCGACCGTATCCGCGGCTCACGATTCCTACGCTTAGGGATGACTCTTTTAAGTACTGTGCCAGATAAATAACGAAGGGTGTCTTCCCCGTACCACCCACCGTCAGGTTACCGACCGAAATTACAGGGATATCAAACTTTGAAGTTTTTATGCATCGTTTATCATATAATAGGTTCCTGATTTCGATAGCCAGTCCGTACAATCCTGTGAGTGGAAAAAGGAGAAATCGGATAAATACGGGAATATCTTTCATGATTTGGGGATCAGGTTATCCACGGCATCCTGATTTTGATTTAGAAATTCGCTAACGAGGCGTGATTCTTCTTCAGGATCATCCAACGTGTCCAGTGGGATGGACATGGGTTCTGAAATTCGGATGTATATCGTGCTAAATGGTTTAGGAAGTCGAAACCGATCCCAGGATGCCATTTGCCAATACCGAGTGGAAGTTCCTGCAATTCCGATGATCTGCGCATCATACTTTCGGGCAATGGTAGAAGAGCCCGGTTTTGCAATTCTGGGAGGACCTTTTGGTCCGTCATTTGTAATTGAGATAATGGGTAGATCGGATACAAACGCTTCCTTCATTTTCAGCAGTACTTCTCGCCCACCTTTTTTACTGGAGCCACGAATCAGACGGAATCCCCATCGTTCCAAGATGCGTGCCATCACATCTCCGTCCTTATGAAAGCTGGCGATTACCCAGGTCCTGATCTTTTCCCGACGCAAATACCACGCCGCGTACGAAAGGCGTCCGTGCCACGAACATATCATGGTCGGGGTTTTTTCCGACATCGCCTGTCTAATATACTCACTCCCGATCACCTTCCACCTGCAGGTTGTAAATAGTGCAAACATGACCATCTGTCCAAGAAATGAATAGACTGTCTGTTGAATACTCCGTTGAATGTTTTTCAAGTGACCTGCTTTTTCATGGCGGAAACTATAGCTTCGGCAGCCCTGCGTGATGCCCCCACCTGACCAAAGGATTCTTTTACTTTTAGCAGTTTGGACTTGACGGTATCGGTATATGTTTTGTCAGTAAAAAATCGAATAACCGCTTTTGAAATAGATTTTACGTTTGCGTCTTGCTGCAAGAATTCCGGGGCTACTTCCTCACTTGAAATGATATTCACCATTCCTGCAAACTGGACTTTTACCAACAAGCGGGTGATGAGCCAGGAGAAATAATTTATTTTGTACATGACTACTAATGGGGTACCAAAGATCGCTGCTTCAACGGTCGACGTTCCAGATGCGACGATAGCGGCATCGGCGGCTTCCAACGCTAATCGGGGTTGATGTGTTTCAATGGCTACAAAATCTGGTAAAGAAATTCCCTTGGGTAAACTGTCAGAGAATCCGGGGGCTGCACCTATGATCACCTGCAAATCGGGTATGTCATTTCTGATCTGTTGAGCAGCATCCAATAGTACCGACAAATGTCGCCTGATTTCGTTTTTCCGGCTACCGGGATAGAGCGTGAGAATGGGCCGATCTGGTGAAACACCTAATACCGAACACAATGTTTCTCGACTGGTGGGTGTCCATTCATCCAGCATGGGATGCCCCACGAATTCCACGTCAATCCCACGGTCGGCATACCATTGTTTCTCGAACGGAAAGATCACCAACATCTGATCAACACACTTTCGGATGATCTCGATCCGACCGGACTTCCATGCCCAGATCTGTGGACTGATATAATAGGTGATGGGGATGTTGAACTGGTTGTGAATTTTTTGGGCAATTCGTAGATTGAACCCCGGATAATCGATGAGAATGATTCTTGTTGGTTTCATTTCAGAGATGGTGGACAGCACCTTGCGTTCCACGTCTTTGAAAAATCGTAAATGCCGGATTATCTCGATAAATCCCATCACCGCCATCTGTTGAATGGAAAACAGCGATCGCAAACCTTCGGATTCCATTTGCGGACCACCGATACCTAAAAATGAGAAGTCAGAATCCAGCGCCTTAAGGTGCCTCATCAGTAACGCGCCATGATGGTCACCGGATGCTTCCCCAGCGATTATGAAAATTAGTTTTGACATGAATGGATAATTTTAATTTTTAAAGTACGTAAATAATATCAATTTATTGCAGAAGAATTATCGCGTATTGAATTACGAGATAACACTTCTTAAGATAATAAATCAGATATAGTTGTTTTAATTTTTTGAAGGTCGTGTTGAATAGTGTCTGAAATGATCTCAAGATCAATTCCCAGATAATCATGGGCAATGATATTTCTCATCCTATATGCAAGATCGACTGGAAATTTGTCCGTAATTTCTTTTTCCTTTATTTTTATCAAAGATTCTCCTATTTGCATCAGACACATAAGAATTGCGGGTTGTCCTTCAAAATCATTCAAAGCGATTTCCAAGGACTCGTGCCTCTCCTGAATCTGGTCAATATTATCTATCATGAGTTGGACAAATTCTAATTTCGCTTTTGTCGTTTCACTAAACATAAGTGACTCCATTTAAGATGTACTTTTTCCCTACTTTGTTCAATCCACCTGCAAAAGCTAAGTCCACTTCTCTTTTCATTTTTTTTTCAATTTCTGTTTTTATATCGGTAATTCTTCCAAAGTACTTAAATCCACGGTATTTTTGTCGAAAATCACTTGAGACATCATAAAGAATATCGATATCGCTCTCGGTATTTTCTTCTCCCCGTGCGAATGAACCGAAAATACCAAGAATATAAAATCCATCAGACTCATATTCTTTTTTAATTTTTTTAATTTTTTGATAAATTTCTATATTCATGCTTCATTTCCATCAATTATATTTTGTATCCGGATCGCCAAATCTAAAGCCTCGGTAGCGCTGTGTCCATCCACAACTGGTGATTTTTGATGCTGTATGGATTCAATGAAATGTGCCAGTTCCAGCCTCAATGCGTTTTGCGGCTCCACCACTGGTTTTTTGTAGATCACATATTTTTCATGATGACCATCCAGTTTGAAACTCATTTCATTTTCGTCTAAAGGAGGGAGTTGATCCGTTACATGGTAGGTTTCAACTACACCCAGAAGAAAATCCACCGTCGTATACGCATTATGCTGAAAGAAACGCAATTTTCTCATTTTCTTTTGGGAGATTCGGCTGCTGGTGAGGTTTGCCACACATCCGTTCTCAAACTCAATACGGGCATTGGCAATGTCTGCTGTGTCTGATACCACTTTTACACCACTGGCACGGACTTCCCGAATGGGGGAATCCACCATAGAGAGTATGATACCGATGTCATGGATCATCAGGTCCAAAACCACTGGTACATCCGTTCCCCGGGGATTAAACGGTGCCAGACGGTGACATTCAATAAACTGCGGCGCATGGTCCATGTTGCTGATTGCCAGAAATGCGGGGTTGAACTGCTCAATGTGTCCCACTTGGATTATGAGGCGATTTTCCTCTGCAAGTTTCAAAAGTTCTCTGGCTTCTACTACCGTTTTTGTAATAGGCTTTTCAATAAATACATGACATCCGCTTTTCAACGCCTGTGAAGCCACCTCATGATGCGTCGTCGTAGGGGTTACGATGGATACCGCATCACACGTAGCCAGAAGTTCATCCATAGTATCGAACACATGAACGCCCTGTGCTTTGCCAATGTCCTCCGCATTTTGATGGTCCTGATCATAAATACCCTGGAGGTCAGCGGAATTGATCTCATGGATTTGCTGCAAATGGAATTTACCCAGGTGACCCACACCTATGATCCCAATTTTTACCGGTTTAAAATGATTCATCATGGGATAATTTACGAAGAACCGTTCCTTTCCATTTATTTTTCATTGTGATCTGTGCCGAAAGCCTTTCCGAAGCGCACACATGAGTAGAATTCGAACAAGCCAGTTACTCAGTGGGTAAGGCATGATATGATATTTGAATCGCCCTATGATATAAAACACAGGGTTGCAAAAAATATCTGCCAGCCATTTTTTCCATGAATTGCCAATCAAATAATCTCCCCTTAGTGCCGTGATCATTTCCGGGAATTCGCTGATCAACCGGGGAAGGTTATGCTTTCCGTAATGATAAGTTTTTGCAAGCAGATCATCCAGGATATAGATCTGTTGATCCGTCACCACAGCTGAAAGACAATACCGGATACCCAGTGGATAGGTTTTCCAAATTCTGAAAGCGAACAGTGTATCTTCCCCACCATAACCGGACATCGTTTCGTCAAACAATCCAGCCACATCCAGAACATCTCGTTTTAATGACATGTTCCCAGTGAGCAGATATTGAAATCCGATTGGGGATTGTTCACCAAACTGTTTTGCCCCGCGCTGTGAATATTCGAACAGATATCGCTGCAATCGGGTTCTGGGGAGGTTGGGATCAGGAATCATTTTCCCGGCGACAGCAAAGACAGATTCCAGATTATGCGCTTCCATATGTGCTTGAACACAATCCGGGTGGATCCGCATATCGCCATCGATGAATATCAGAATCTCACCGTTGGTTTGTGATATCCCTGAATTTCGGGCGGCGGCTCGTCCCCGGTTAACATTGTGGTGAACGATGATCATATGCGATGGAAGGGACTGCGCCTGAAGCCACTCGAACGTGTCATCTGTTGAACCGTCATCTACAAGAATGATCTGAAGTTTTTCTATGGGATATCGGATATCAAACAATGATTTGACACAATTACGGAAAGATAATCCACCATTATAAACCGGGATGATCAGTGATACTGTCGGTTCATTCATCGATGGAAATCCCCAACTGTTGATAGTATTGATAAAGTTGATCTCCCACAGAATTTAAACTGTGAAATTTCTCTACCCAGTCACGACTGATTCTCCCTTTTTCAGTGATCGTTTCCGGGTGTTCGATGAGCCGGATAAGCTCGGTTTTTAGAGTTTCCGATGTCACGTGAATGAAGGGGTGTTCAGGTACGAATTGCTGCCATTCCGCGTTCATAGATGTGCAGCACACCAGTCCCATGCTCATCGCTTCAATGGAGTTCATTCCATAACCCGGAACGATGTCAGCAATCTGGTCAATGTAAATATGTGCGGTTTGCTTCAACTTTAATGTTTCATCATGAGATTCATTTTCGATGAGAAGAAACCGGATATTGTGGGACTTTTCCAATTCCCTACCAATACGAATGATCTCATCTGACCCTTTGAAATGCCGATTTCGGGTAGCATGACAGATCGTTATCGGGGCTGTTACAGAGAATTTTGGTGTGAATCGTTGCACATCGAAAGGCAGAGGCAGGTATTTCAGATTGGGGTGCATGGGTAGCAGATGAACCTCGCTGGTGAGGTTTAAATCAGTTATTCGATCAATTTCAGGGATCACCCCACGATGACGTAATTCAATTCCATGGAACGTATTCAGTATTGGCTTACCCTGTTGTTTGAACCATTTGACGAAACTCCCATTCCGATAAAATCCTAGTCCTGTTTCAAGATGGAGAATGTCAAAATCCAGCAAATTGAATTGTTCAATCGTCTGTTCAACGGTTCGTTTCCATAATGCATCTCGGAATTTAAAAAATGCCGAGATCAGCGGATTTGATGGTGACCATACTGGAGGATGTCCATCTAAAACCACAGATTCTTTTGGTCCTCCGAGAAAACGATAGACCATTTTCCGAGTAGCCAAGAACCATGGCGCTGGGCTTACCAGTGGCAGGTTTAGACAAATATCTTCAGGGAATCCGTTTCGCGATTTGAAATACGTGATGAACCGGCACTGGTTTCCACGGGATTCGTGGATATGCTTCCAGATATTCAGGTTGCCAACCACATTTTCAGGTGCGATGTACAGGATTTTTTTCATTTTCGTGCAGACAGCCAAGATCGGATTTCACCCCGAAGTATCCACCCCGAAATACCGATAAATACAAGGAATATACCTCCTTTTGTCCAAAAACTGAATGGGACCAAGTACTGTGCAATAAATATCCCCGCACCCAAAATCAGCAGCGTTCCTGTCTTTCCCCATTGGAAGGGGATATAAAATAGTTTCTGTGTCTTGAAATACAGGGGAACTGACATGAGTGCGAATGAAATACACGTTGCCCAAGCTGCTCCATGAATTCCCCATAATGGGATAAAAATGAGATTCAACAGGATATTCGACCCCGCACCAATTGCTCTGTACACCGGCAATAATCCAGACCGGTTGGAATAGAAAATCCCAGGCATAAACAAATCGTAGAACAACAGGAACACGTACCCCGCCATAACAATGGGGATGACCGATGACGAACTCCAAAATGCAGGACCGATGAGGGAGATACTTCCCACTTGTATCCGGATCAATTCCTCACTGAATAATATGAATAACACCCAAATCACCGCAAAGACGGTGACTACCAGCAGGGCGATTCGTGAAAATAACCGAGGAGCATCTTTGTCCTTTTCTTTGGAAAGAAAATATGGCTGCCATCCCAGGTTAAATCCTGTGGTCATGATGAGCATGAGGCTGCCTATTTTGTAGCCTGCATTGTACACCCCCACAGCATCGCGCCCGATGATCCAGTCGATGAGATAACGGTCCGCCAAATCCATGACGATTTGGAAAATAGCTGCCGGTAAAAATGGTAATCCAAAGGACAGCATTTTCTTCAACAATTTTGAGGAGTAAGTTGAAAAGTCCAGATTCCGGATAATGGTGGGCAGCACCAGCAGGAAAGATACTATTGATGATATTAACGTGGATATGATTGCGCCGGTGATTCCCATTTTTTCCACATAAACGAACAGGATGTTGGCAGCCAGACTCACGACCACATTCGCCAAAGCAGCGAGTGTGAAAAATGTAGGACGGTTCTCAAACCGGATCAGTATCATGGCTCGGACAGAGAGGGTGTCCAGAACGAGGATACCAGCAATGTATGCAAACCATTCCGGACGATCAACCGAAAACAGAATACTGGCAAGTGACCCGGAAAACAATAACAATAATACTGAAAACAGTACAGAGGTGATGGCCAGGGTAAGAAATATAGTGGTAATGACCTGTTTTTTTTCTGCAGGGTCATCACGATAAAACTTCATAAGGGATGAGGCCATCCCATAGTTATAAAATATCTGGATAAACCCAATGAATGTGAAGACCAGTGAAAAAGTGCCGAATTCCTCTTGGGTAAACACATTGGTATAAATGGGTACCAGCAAAAACGAGACAAATCTGATCAGCAGATTGCCTGCACTATAAATAAAGGTATCTTTACCGAATTGCTTTAAGGACATTTATATAAATCATTAAAGGATGCATATTTGAAAATTGAGATTCAAAACAATTTTGATCAAACCAAAATATTGAATGGTATGGCAGCTAGTTTTTCGCCAAAAGACAGCACTTCATTCCCGGGGTACAGGACAATCCCCATTGCAAAATTTGACCCCGTTTGTGATTGAAGTGCCCGGATGTGTCTGAAATCATCCATTGATACTCTCGAATTTGATTTAATTTCGATACTGATAATACGACTGCCTTTCTCCACAATACAGTCAATTTCCGAACCGGACTGTGTGCGGTAATAATACGATTTCAGACTGCGATCCCCCATATTGTTGATTAGTTTTTGGATTTCAGCCATCACCCACGTTTCTGTAACCTTCCCTTTTAGCGGACTATGATGCAATTCAGCCGAAGTCTGTAGCCCTAATAAAAACGATGTGAATCCGCTATCCGTATAATAAATTTTTGGGCTTTTGACCAATCGTTTCGCCGAGTTTTTAAGCCATGGCTGGAGTCTGATAATTTGAAATGTCATTTCCAGCAACGCCAAGTATTTATCCAATGTTCGAAAATTCAGACCGAGAGTGCGAGATAATTCTGTTTTATTGACAGTGCTGCCCTGCCGGGATGCCAGTATGTCCACAAGGTTGAAGAAAGAATTGATGTTCTCCAATTTCGCAAGATTTCGAATATCCCGTTCGAGGTAGGTTTTTCGATAGGAATCGAACCATATCTGTTTCGATCCTTGAGAATGGAGTTTCGTAATTTCCGGATATCCGCCATCCAGTATCAAAGACTCAATCTTATCTTTCGTGATTGAGCTGTTTTTCAGATGGTCAGAACAATCTTGTAAATATGATATCATTGAATCGGCACCCAGTGCATTGTGTATAAATGAAAAATCACCCGATTCGCCCAGTATTTCGCTAATTGATAATGGAAATAAAGTGAATAGTGCAATTCTTCCTGCAAGACTTTCAGAAACTTTTTGAAAGGTCATCAAATTGGCAGAACCCGTCAAAATGAACTGACCATTTTTTCGATTCTCATCAATCAATTTTTTGATTGTGGTAAGCAGGATGGGCGCCATTTGAACTTCATCTATGATCAGTGGTCTTGCTCGTGTCAACAGTAATTTTTCCGGGTCGTTCAGAGCGGATTGTAAGGTACTGAAATCATCCAGAGTAATGTATTCGGCGCTCGGGAGATCATCCATCATACTTTTTACGAGTGTAGTCTTACCTACTTGGCGCGCTCCGGATACTAATATTGCCGGAAAATCACGCAAGGATTCAACAATATGAGGATATAAATGCCGTTTAAACATGGCGTAATTTACATGAAATCATTGTACGATGGTACATGAAATTCATGTACTACAGTGCATGAATTTCATGTATTGCTGTACAGGAATCTCCTGTTTGGGTGAGCTATGAGATCAATAAAGGGGGCGTTTTTAAAGATATTATAGTTTAGATTTCATGATATAAAAATGGTCTGAGTTAATTTCGAAAAATTTAAACCAAATAATTTTATTTGATTTTTATCTTCTTTTAATGGCGTTTGACACAATGGATTTATTTCTAATTTTCTAAAAACGATACGTAAGCTATTATACCAATTATTATTTAATATCTTGGAGAAATTATGATTAAAGTCCATCCTGAATATATTGTAGATGAGAAGTCAAATAAAAAATCCGTTGTCCTCCCTTTTCCGAATGGGAGAGCATCATGGAAGATATTGAAGAATTGGAAGACATCCGCGCATATGATCTGGCTAAATCCATTTCCGAAGATACAATCCCTTTTGAACAAGCAGTTCAAGAAACGGAAAAGAGATTGGTCAAGTGACCTATGAGATAAAAATGAAACAGCACGGATAGACACATATCCAATTCCGTACACTAGTGACTCATTACCAAATTGCTTAATTGCAGACAAATACTAAAACGTCTTTCGCATTGCTTTTCTAATCATTCCCTTCGCTCCAAATTGTTCTTTAAATCGAATTAACGATGGACTTGGCGATACTGGATTTTCGGCCTTTGGGTTTTGAGATACACCAAAATCGAGATAATCAAATCCCGATTTATTCGCCCAGCAAATAGTTTCATAAATTTGTAAAGCTGCTGGTTGAAATGATTCGTACTTATAATCAATCATATTATAGAAAATAACAGCTGTTTTTGGATTGGCAACAAAATTCAACGTTCCACCAACTGGTTTATTTTTGTAATACATCATCAGTAAATGAAATTTATCCGGAAATAGAGAATCTAATTTTTTGAGTTCTTCCAAAGTATGTGTTGGTTTCACTCCGTGCCGTGATTTGTTTTCCAGTAATATTGGATAATACTCATCATAATTTTTGTTCCACTCAAAGCTAAAATCAGAATTAGAAAGAGTGTTCTTAATATACCTTTGTTTTCGTTTCTGAACTTGTTTTAAAGTATCTTCAAGCGAACCTGATGTTTTTATCGTGCTAGAAATGTAATACTCTTCAGTATTGAAATTATTCCAGTGGAGAGCATAATCAAAAGTTTCGCAATAATCGCGATAATAAATTCGTGGAGTTGGTACAAAAAAGGTTTCATTAAAATCATTTTGTTGACAATATTCAACTAAAATATTAATAATATCATCCGCATTTTTATAAGATAACTTTTGAAAAACAAATCCACCAAAACTAGCACCTGGATGGGAATACAAAATGCGGTTTCCCCCATCTATAACTTCTGCCGCAGGGAAGACTGCGATGATCCTTCCTTTGCTGGAGAATATGAGTGAATGGTCGTGAAACGTGCGGTCAATGTGGTAATTCAGAAAATCTCGATAATGGAAAATTGTGCCATTATTGGAATCGGTTATAAATTGATTCCAGTCTTGAAGATCTGATTTTTTATATTTTTTTACTGAAATTTTCATAGTTACCATATATTTACCACATGGACATGAGTACATATCAATCACATTATTGGATGAATTATTTTTCTCTCTGCGAAAAGCCGGTTGATTCAACAGACCACCCTGAGGGTAAATTTACCCAATCGCAATTCTATTAATCCGATACAAATTTTATGAAAAGGACACAAGTTTTATGAGCGCTATTACCAATGTACATGCCAGACAGATATTGGATTCCCGCGGGAATCCGACACTGGAAGTTGACATCACTTTACAGGATGGAAGTTTTGGACGCGCGGCTGTTCCCAGTGGTGCATCCACGGGTGTACACGAGGCTGTAGAACTACGAGATGGCGCCACCGCGTTTATGGGCAAAAGCGTTACCAAGGCCGTTGCAAATGTGAATGGTGAATTGGCTGCACTGGTGACAGGCAGAGATGCCAGTGATTACCTGACCAATGATGCGGACATGATAGCTTTAGATGGTACCGAAAACAAAGGTCGCTTGGGTGCAAATGCAATCCTTGGTGTATCAATGGCGGCAATCCACGCTGCCTCGAAATCCGCTGGGATACCTCTTTATGAATTTCTACACTCCGGTGACGAGTTCGTTCTACCAGCGCCAATGATGAATATTTTAAACGGTGGCAGTCACGCAGATAATAATGTGGATATCCAGGAATTTATGGTCTTTCCGCTCGGGGCGGCGTCATTTTCCGAAGCGCTTCAAATGGGTGTGGAAACGTTCCATCATTTAAAATCTGTGCTGAAGAAAAAAGGATTGAATACATCCGTTGGTGATGAGGGAGGATTTGCTCCCAATCTCCGGTCAAACGAGGAAGCCATCGAAGTGATCCTGGAAGCAGCAGACAAAACCGGATATTCCATCGGTAAACAAATTTTTCTGGCTCTGGACGTCGCTTCAAGCGAGCTGTATGACTCAAAGACTGGCAGATATAATCTGGCATCCGAGAACCGTTTGTTATCATCAGAAGAAATCATCGCGTATTATGGTGAACTGGTGAACAAATACCCTATCGTGTCCATTGAAGACGGCTTGGCAGAAGACGACTGGCAGGGCTGGCAATTGCAGCAACGTGAATTGGGTTCTCAAATCCAGTTGGTTGGGGACGACCTCACAGTAACCAATCCCAAGCGATTACAACGTGCTATTGATGAGAAATCTATGAATGCGATATTAATCAAATTGAACCAGATCGGCACCGTTAGCGAAACGCTGGACACCATTGCCCTTGCCAAACGTGCAGGATTTGCAAGTGTCATCTCACATCGCTCCGGTGAGACTGAAGACACAACCATTGCTGATTTTGCAGTAGCAACTGGCGTTGGGCAGATCAAAACCGGATCAGCATCGCGCACCGACCGAATCGCTAAATATAACCAGCTTCTGCGTATCGAGGAAGCATTGGGTGCCCGGGCAATATTCGCAAATAAAGGTTTTCTGGGTTGCCAGTAAGAAGAAAATCCAAACAGAATCACAAAAATCGATGGTTACTCATCACGGCAGGGATCATTGTTGGAATGGTGATCCTGTCATTCAGTGATTTGGGGCTAATCCGCTATTTTCAGTTGAAGAATGAACACAACCTACTTATAACGAAAATTGATGATTTGAAAATTCACCGAGATGCCCTCCAAATCGAGAAAAAATTGCTGGAAGATGACATGGATTATATCGAAAGAATAGCTCGTGAAAAATTCAGAATGGTCAAACCCGGAGAAAAAGTATTTCGTGTCAAAGATAACCGTACGGTCCGAAGCACAAACTAATCCGGTGTTTATAACCGAATATTCAAATTCCTGTCGAGTAAATTAATGGGGTGACCTCAAAAAAATACTTTTTCCTGTTAATACTCCTTTTGGGATTGACCCAACCAATATTCGCAGCTTTTGAGAACCTCGTCCTTCAGGATTATTTACATTCTTCATTCCATAATAACCCGGCTCAATCGTATGTGTATTGCGGTTCACTGAACTTCCCTTCATTTAAATATTTAAACCAATACGAGCTTGGTTTTTCCTTTCCCCTTGGGAAGACCAATCTTGGCGGTCATCTGTACACATCTGGCGACCAACTATACCAGGAATCCATGGTGCGCGTGTATGCCAATAGGACTTTAGTCCAACGATTAAGCTATGGTATAAAAGTCAGCGGTTACCAAATTCGCGTTGAAGGTTATGGTTCCGCTTCTACATGGTCCGTAGGATTTTCATCTCAATTAGCCTTACATGATGATATTCAACTCATTGTGGATTATGATAATCTGTTGTTTTTGGGATCGGCTAACATCAATGAAGATATTCCGCGTCGTGGGATGGTAACCCTTGAAAGTCATACGCTTGAAAATCAGACATTTATCTACAAGATGGAAAAGGAGATCCCGCACGTAGTAAACCATCATGTCTATTGGAAATCCCTTTTACGACCTTCACTGAGTATTTTGGGTGGATTTACATCCAATCCACAAACATTTATTGGAGGAGGGCAATTTGAAAAAGGGAAGATGCAAGTTTCAGTGGGGATGATCTATCACCCGGTACTGATGACGTCAGTAGGATTGCGTCTGGCGTACCGATTGTGATTTAGTTAAGGATTAAATTACTGACGTAACCGTTTAACCCTTTCAACAATACGGCTAATGACGGTTGTAATTTCAGCTTCAGTAGTAAACCGCCCAATCCCAAATCGAACAGAAGAATACGATTGATCATCGGATAACCCCAGCGCTTTTAGTACATAGGATGGTTCCGGGGAAGATGATGTGCACGCCGACCCTGAAGAAATGGCAATTTCTGGCATTCCCATAATGAGCGCTTCGGCGTTGATATTTGTAAATGATAGGTTCAGATTTCCAGGTAGTCGGTCAATCATAGAGCCGTTTACAGTTATACCATCGAGTTTAGAGGTGATCCCACTCAGCAGCATATCCCGAAGTCTGGCGATCCGTCTGGATTCTTCATCCATCTCATTCATCGCGAATTCACATGCAGCGCCAAACCCCACAATCAATGGAACAGGCAGAGTTCCAGATCGCAGTCCTCTCTCGTGTCCCCCGCCATACTGAATGGGCTTCAAGCGAATGGTAGGATTTTTCCGTCGAATCGCCAACGCACCGATTCCTTTTGGTCCATACATTTTATGAGCGGACATAGACATGAGGTCAATCCCCCATGCTGAAAAATCAACAGAAATTTTGCCAACTGATTGCGACCCGTCCGTGTGAAAAACAACCTGTCTCTCTGCACATATTCTGGCGATTTCCGCAATGGGCTGGATGATTCCAATCTCATTATTGGCATGCATGACGGATACCAGAAGCGTACGGTCAGTAATGGCATCAGTAAGTTTGCCAAGATCGAGAACTCCGTCAAGATTTACGTCCAAATAAGAAACTGTGAATCCGTCTTTCTCCAACATCTGACAGGTATCCAAAACAGCTTTATGTTCGGTTTTGATGGTTAAAATGTGGTCTTTTTTTGGGTTCTGTTTGTTATGAGCAAGACCAGTAATGGCAAGATTATTTGCCTCGGTCGCGCCACTGGTGAAAATGATTTCTGCTGGTCTACACTGAATTAACTTTGCTACTTGCTCTCGCGCTATCTCAACGGCGTCCGCAGCTGCCCACCCGAATGCATGATTCCGGCTGGCGGCATTGCCGTAATAATCCGTGAAATATGGCAGCATCACCTGCATCACCCTTGGGTCAACGGCTGTGGTGGATTGGTTATCCAAATAGATTTTATGTGGCTTATTCGTTTGAGACATGGGCTTAAGATACGATGACAATCGTTGAGCGGTTCAAGTGAGAAATGGGGAATATCTGTAAATCATTTGTGCAGAGGTCCGATTATATTTAGCGTTAATAGACCGAGATAATATACCTTCTCTTTTTCATTCAGAAACAATTAAGTTAACCCGAGAATAAATAATAAAAAACCGGAGAAAAAGCTGTCACTATTATGGATAAACTCAGACATGATTGATTGTCTGATATGAGTAAGACGGTAGCATGTTATCCGGTCTAATGAGTGGAATTGTATCCTTATAACATAACTGAATTTAATTTACAGGAATAATTTTAATGAAATATCCAGATCTGACAAATATTATCGGCGGTCGAAAAGTATCCGTAGAGGGGCAGTTTCTCGACGTATTCAGTCCATTGAATGGGGAGTTAATCTCACGGGTTCCTTTGTCTGGATCAGCCGAATTAGACCAAGCGGTAGCAGCAGCACAAAAAGCCGTACCGGGATGGGCAGCACTCCCTATCAAGGAGCGGGTACAGGTTTTTTACCGGTATAAGACACTGCTGGAAAACCACAAGGACGAATTGGCATCCATCGTAGTGGAAGAGAATGGAAAAACCACCGGTGAGGCTGTTGCGGAAGTACTCAAGTCGATTGAAGTTACCGAATTTGCCTGCGCCCTTCCACAGTTGACTGCCGGAGAGATTGAGGAAGTCAGCCGGGGAGTGGAGTGCAGGTCTGACCGAAAACCTCTGGGAGTGATCGCCAGTATCACGCCCTTCAATTTTCCAAATATGGTACCCAACTGGACCATTCCCAATGCCATTGCCCTGGGGAATGCCATGATCCTGAAACCCTCCGAACAGACACCATTAAGCGCGAATCGTCTTGCTGATCTTTTACATGATGCAGGACTACCGGACGGGGTTTTCAATGTCGTTCATGGCGCCAGAGAAATAGTGGAAGCAATTTGCGACCACCCCGGAATTGAAGCTGTATCATTTGTAGGATCAACCAAAGTAGCAAAAATTGTTTATGCCCGCGGAACGGCTAGCCACAAACGAATACTGGCTCTAGGCGGCGCAAAAAATCATTTAATCGTCCTCCCTGATGCTAACGAACAGATGACCGCATCTGATGTGGCGGCTTCTATGTCGGGCTGTTGCGGACAGCGATGCATGGCAGCATCAGTCATGGTGGCGGTAGGAGATGTGAACCATATCATCGAAAAACTCTGTAACGAAGCCAAGAAGATCATTCCCGGGAAAAATATGGGCTCGGTTATTTCACGAGCCGCCAAAGATCGTATCGAAGGATACATTACTGAAGCAGAACGACAGGGAGCCAAAATTCTCCTTGACGGACGGGGAGCTACTGTCGCCGGAAACGAAAACGGATTTTATGTGGGACCTACCATCATCGATCATGTGACATCGGATATGGCGATTGCACGTGAAGAAGTATTTGGACCCGTTTTGTCTATCCTGCATGTAGATACACTTGATGAAGCGTTGGAAATTGAAAAAGCCTCCGAATACGGGAATGCAGCGGCTGTATTTACGCAGTCTGGAGGATTGGCTCGCTATGTGGCAGAACATGCAAGCGCCGGAATGATCGGTGTAAATATCGGTGTGCCTGTACCTCGTGAACCATTTTCATTTGGCGGCTGGAACCAATCAAAATTCGGAGTGGGAGACATTACTGGTAAAAGTTCAATTGAATTTTGGACTCAACTCAAAAAAACCACGATAAAATGGAACCCGGAAGCCCGCACTAACTGGATGAGTTGAGTTGGTTTACCAGAATGAATTCTAAATCTGTAATAGTAAATTGTCATATCCAATAAAATGAAAATTATGATGGAGAAAAAATGAAAAAAGAAATTATCAAATCGCTCACCAATGAGTTTGAATCTTTTGTTCATTTTACCGATCAGGGGATTGAATTTTGGTTTGCCCGGGATTTACAGCATCTATTAGGGTATTCGGAATGGCGGAATTTTAATAAAGTTATAAACAAAGCTAAGACCGCTTGTGAAATGGCTGCCCGCCCAATACTTGATCATTTTGTTGATGTCAACAAAACGATAGCTATGCCAAAAGAAGCATCGAAAGAAATACCCGATCTTATGCTTACCCGTTTTGCCTGCTACCTCATTGCTCAGAATGGTGATCCTCAAAAAGAAGCTATTGCTTTTGCACAGAATTACTTCGCAGTTCAAACGAGGAAATTTGAAATCATTGAACAGCGTATCAATGATTGGGAACGGCTCAAAGCGCGAGAAAAATTAACACTTTCTGAAAAGGATCTTTCTACTGTCATATATGACAAAGGCATTGACGACATAGGCTTCGCTATTATAAGAAGCAAAGGGGATGCAGCGCTTTTTGGTGGCTTTTCCACAAAAGAAATAAAAGCAAAATTAAAAGTACCCAAAAATCGTCCTTTAGCGGATTTAGTCCCTACAATCTCAATCAAAGCCAAAGATTTTGCTAATGAAATTACCGTGTTTAATGTGAAAAAAAAGGAATCTTTACAGACAATCAGAGAAATATCAATTGAACATATTAAAAACAATAAAGGGGTAAGAAATCTTCTGAAGGAAAGAGGAATAATTCCAGAAGACTTACCACCCGAGGAAGATATCAAAAAATTAAATAGACGATTATCGTCTGATGAAAATAAATTATTAAAAGACGTATCAAAATTGTCTACCGATCAATCATAGCTTTGAAACTGGTATTGAGGTGGAAAATTATCTCAAATTTATTTTAGGATCGATAAAAATAGTTTTCAGACTGAAAATTGTATTCGTGGTTAATCAACTGAAAGGATAATAAATGCCTTCAAATAAAAACAAGCACGATCTGCTGTATGGAATTGATGATAAACCGCCAATTATGGAAACCATCATCCTTGGATTTCAGCATTACCTCACCATGTTTGGTTCTACGGTGGCTATCCCATTGTTGTTAGCACCGGCATTCGGAATTACAGACCCGGTTGAAAAGGGCTGGCTCATTGCGACCATGTTTTTTGTCAGCGGCATCACAACCCTGCTACAGTCTACCTGGGGGAATCGTTTACCCATTGTTCAAGGCGGGACATTTTCATTTCTAGCGCCTACCTTTGCAATTTGTGGGATGGCTACCTTGGTGAACGCCGGGTGGGAAGTGCGTATGCAGCATGTTCAGGGCGCCATCATTGCCGGATCCTTTGTCGAAATAATCATCGGCTCAAGCGGAATGGTGGGACGACTCTTGCGTTTTGTGGGTCCAATAACTATTGCTCCCACAATTGCACTCATTGGCCTGTCACTGTTTAAATTCGGCGCACCCGAAGCCGGAAAACATTGGCCGATTGGTGGACTCACTATCTTTTTAATCATTTTGTTCAGTCAATATTTATCCAGAAAAAATCGAGTTTTAGGACTATACCCAATCCTTCTGGCAATAGTGATCACATGGGTGGTTGCAGGCATTTTTACGGCTACCGGATTATTCCCCGCAGGTCATCCTTCCTATACCAGTCTGGAGAACCTGCGAAATGCGCCATGGTTGAGAATCCCCTATCCATTCCAATGGGGTTTCCCCCAATTTGGAATAGCTGCATTTGTGGGAATGTTAGCGGGCTTCATCGCCTCTATTGTGGAATCCATTGGCGATTATTACGCCTGTGCCCGGCTTGCAGGAGCACCCGTTCCAAATAAAAAAACCATCAACCGGGGTATTACTTTTGAGGGGATCGGATGTTTGATAGCAGGGGTATTTGGTACAGGGAATGGTACGACTTCCTACAGTGAAAATATTGGTGCAATCGGTTTGACCCGTGTTGGTGCCCGTCGCGTCGTTCAAGCCGGCGGAGTGATTATGATTATTCTCGGAACTGTCTCCAAATTTGGTGCTTTATTTACGACCATCCCCGGTCCCATCGTCGGGGGGATGTACTGTGCAATGTTCGGGATGATCGCAGCGGTGGGTTTATCCAATTTACAATTAGTAGATATGAACTCCGCCCGCAATCTGTTCATTCTGGGGTTCTCATTTTTCATGGGACTCAGTGTCCCGGAATATTTTTTGAATAATCCCATAAGTTTCGATGGCGGCCTGATTTGGCTTGCAGACATCCTAAATACTTTGGGTAGTACAGGAATGGCCGTTGGTGCATTTATCGCACTGTTTTTGGATAATACGATTCCCGGCACCGATGAAGAACGGGGATTAGTGGCTTGGCGGGAAATCAAATAAAAATTAATTTTCAAAATGAAGAACTGGGTCGCCATAAGCGATCTGGAAATATTTTATAGGAGTAACAGATGTCAGTTTTAATTAAAAACGCTCGGATAATTACGGCCGTTGATGACTATCGTGCGGATGTGTACATTGAGGATGAGCAGGTTTCGGTCATCGGTAATGATCTGCAAATGGAAGCCGATACCATTATTGATGCTCAGGGAAAGTACCTGTTCCCCGGTGGGATTGATCCTCATACCCATTTTGATATGCCTTTCGGTGGGACGGTATCTGCCGACAATTTTGAAACCGGCACCCGCGCTGCTGCTTTTGGCGGAACCACCACCATCATTGACTTTGCAATTCAAACAATGGGAAAATCCGCCCTTGAAGGGTTGGACACATGGCATGCGAAAGCGGAGGGTAACACCGCTATTGATTATGGTTTTCACATGATCATCACTGATATGACCGGAAACCGGATGAATGAGCTGGGAATGCTGGTTGACCGCGGTATTACCTCGTACAAATTATTTACCGCTTATCCCGGTGTGCTTTACATGGATGATGGCATGATTTACAATACCATGCAAAAAGCTGGAGAGATGGGCGCTTTAATCTGTGTCCATGCTGAAAATGGGATTGTGATAGACGAGATTGTGAAAAAAGCAGTGAGAGACGGAAAAACAGCTCCAAAATGGCACGCACTTACCCGACCCACTCGCATGGAAGCCGAAGCTGTCCATCGAACTATCTCTATTGCAGAAGTCGCCGGCTCACCGCTGTACATTGTTCACCTTTCTTCATCAGATGCGCTGGAACAGATCACACGAGCAAGGGATCGTGGTTTACCCGTTTATGCAGAAACCTGTCCTCAATATCTGTTCCTGGATTTGAATCATTATGAGCACGACGGTTTTGAGGGTGCCAAATATGTTATGTCCCCGCCTCTTCGTGAAAAATGGAATCAGGAAGAATTGTGGAAGGGATTGAAAACCGGTGATATACAGGCGATATCTACTGACCACTGTCCATTCCGGATGTCAGATCAGAAGATACTCGGTAAAGACGTCTTTACCAAAATACCCAATGGTGCACCCGGAGTAGAAAACCGGATGAGTCTTATTTTCCAGGGGGGCGTTGTAGAGAGCAGGATATCTCTGAATCGCTTTGTGGAGATCACCTCTACTTCTGCTGCAAAACTGTTCGGTCTCTTCCCGAAAAAAGGGACGGTTGCAGTTGGGAGCGATGCTGATTTGGTGATCTTTGACCCGAATCGAAAGGAAACCATCAGTGTAAACAATCCCTGTACTCACCATATGAATGTGGATTATAATTCCTATGAAGGGATTCAGGTAAAGGGGTTCAGCGAGACTGTCATTTCAAGAGGAAAGGTCATCATTCAAGATGGCGAATATGTGGGTAAAAAGGGGGATGGAAGATTTATTAAACGGGGATTGTTATCAAAATAATTCATATTTCAAGGAGGTTATGATGCCAAGAATGATCAAATCAGGACTGATACAGATGAGTATCCCTAAATCAGAAGGGGATGGATCGATAGCCGAAATCAAAGAGGCTATGTTAGAAAAGCATATCCCTTATATCGAAGATGCGGGGAGACAAGGCGTACAGATCCTATGCTTACAGGAAATTTTTACCACACCCTATTTTTGTCCGGGGCAGGACAGAGCCTGGTACGCTTCTGCTGAATCGGTACCGGGCCCCACCGTTGAGCGTATGCAGGAATTTGCAAAAAAATATCAAATGGTTATAATCGTCCCGATTTACGAAAAAGAACAGGCAGGGATTCTTTACAATACGGCAGCGGTTATCGACGCTGATGGTTCCTATTTAGGTAAATACAGAAAGAACCATATCCCACATACATCCGGATTTTGGGAGAAATTTTTCTTTCGTCCCGGAAATTTGGGTTACCCTATATTTGAGACAGCATATGCAAAAGTGGGTGTGTACATCTGCTATGATCGGCACTTTCCCGAGGGGGCGCGTGCACTTGGATTGAACGGCGCAGAGATTGTTTACAATCCGTCGGCTACGGTGGCAGGACTTTCCCAATATTTGTGGAAGCTGGAGCAACCGGCGCATGCAGTTGCAAATGGTTATTTCATGGGATGTATCAACCGAGTTGGCGAGGAGAAGCCATGGAATCTGGGCAGATTTTACGGTACGTCCTATTTCGTTGACCCTCGCGGCAATCTATTTTCCGTGGCTTCAGAAGACAAGGATGAGTTACTCGTTGCGGATTTCGATCTGGATATGATCGATGAAGTGCGATCCACGTGGCAGTTTTTCCGTGATCGTCGACCCGAATCTTATAACGATATAACTGCACCGTAATTGAAGGAGCAAATAATGAACACCGCGGAGATCCGAAAAAAACATAAAGAATTTTTATTCCCGGCGATTAAAAATTTCTATAAAGAACCAATCGTTGTGCGTGAAGGAAAGGGCTACCAGCTCACTGACACAGATGGTAACCAATATCTGGATTTTTTTGGTGGCATTTTAACGGTTTCTATTGGGCATGCCAATAAAGAAATAAATGATGCCGTCATCGAGCAGATCAACCGATTGAGTCACGTTTCGACGTTGTATCAGGTGGAGTCAGCAGTCCAATTAGCGGAGACACTTGCACGAATTACGCCGGGCTTGTTGAAGAAAAGTTTCTTTACCGCGTCGGGTACCGAAGCAGACGAAACTGCCGTGATGATGGCTCAGGTATTTACCGGTAATACAGAATTTATTGCACTGAGATATGCCTATGCCGGGCGGTCTCTGCTGGCTCAGGCCCTGACGGCTCATTCCACATGGCGAGCTCTCCCCACCCAGGTTGCAAGCATCAAACATGCGCTGGCTCCCTACTGCTATCGATGTCCGTTGAAGTCGACTTATCCGCAATGCGGGGTTGGCTGTGCTGAAGATGTGGAAGAGCTGATCAAAACAACAACAACCGGCGAGATTGCCGGGATGATGGTGGAACCCATTCAAGGCGTGGGCGGATTCATCACTCCACCCAAGGAATATGTTAAAATTGTGGCAGATATTGTCCATCATTATGGTGGAATATTCATTTCAGATGAAGTGCAAACCGGTTTCGGTAGAACGGGAAAAATGTTCGGGATCGAACACTTTGATGTGGAACCAGATATGATCACAATGGCAAAAGGAATTGCCAACGGGCTTCCGTTAGGCGCTGTAATTACGACGGGAGAGATCGCTGATTCGCTGGTAAAAAATAGTATTTCAACATTTGGCGGAAATCCTGTCAGTTGCGCTGCTGCCAACAAAACCATTGAAATCATTGAACGGGATAAACTGGCGGATAACTGTAATGTGTGCGGGAAGGTCCTGCGAAATGGCCTGGAACGGTTGCAACAGAAATATCCCAAATTCATCGGTGATGTACGAGGGATGGGACTCATGCAAGCGCTTGAATTGGTAGTAGATGAACCCAAAAAAGACCACACACCAAATCCCAAAGCTGTGGACCAATTGATGGAAGAAACCAAAAATCGCGGCCTGCTCATCGGCAGGGGTGGATTGTCTGGCAATGTGGTCAGGATTTCACCTCCGATGACCGTGGACACAACGACTGTTGAAGAAGCAGTGAACATTCTGGATGACGCATTCGCAGCTCTTAATCAATAAATAGGATCGTGCATTTATGACCACTCCACTGGAATCTCGTTTTCAAGATGCCAAGCTTCTCTATTCAGAGTCCGAAGCCCGGATAGAAGCAAATCGGTGTCTATATTGCTATGACGCACCCTGTGTAAAAGCCTGCCCTGTCGGTATTGACATTCCGGGATTTATCCAACAAATCGCTTCACGTAATATTCGTGGTGCAGCCAAAACCATTTTGCAGGTGAATCCTCTGGGACTATCCACATCACGGGTCTGCCCCGTTGAAGAATTATGCGCGGGAGCATGCGTGTACCATCAACACGATAGTCGTCCCATCAACATTGGGCGGCTGCAACGATATGCCACCGAACAGGCGCTACACTGGGAAATGAGCAGTGGAAAAACCCTTTTTACACCTGAAATAACTGGCGATCGAAAAGTGGCTCTCATCGGTGCTGGGCCGGCATCCATTTCCTGTGCTGCCTATCTTGCTATGGCAGGTGTGCATCCGGTGATCTTTGAAAAAGATGATAAACCGGGTGGTTTGGTCACCACAGGAATTGCGCCATACAAACTGCAATCATTAGACGCGGTTGCGGAAATTGAATGGCTCGTCCGATTAGGGATTGAAATCCGAACCGGTGTTACTATCGGGATTGATGTGACGGTTGACCAACTGCTCACAGAATATGATGCGTTGTTTGTGGGAACCGGATTGGGTAAGGATACATTCCCGGGGATCGATGGTGAAACGGAGACCGGCGTCTGGGGTGCCACGGAACTGATCCGCAAGATAAAAGCGGATGATCATTTCCAATTACCAGAAATTCTTAATCGCGTGATTATTATCGGAGGGGGAAACACAGCCATTGATATTGCGCATGAACTGGCGCTTCTGGGCGTACCGCAAGTGGATATTATCTATCGGCGCACCGTTGCTGAAATGCCAGGATACCAACATGAACTTATTGCTGCTCGGAAATCCGGTGTTCGAATGATTGAAAAAGCAAGGCCACTGAACATATCGCGTACAAGCGATGGCAATCTTGCACTGAACGCCGAACATACCACTTCAGGAGAGCAAATCCAGTTTACAGCAGACTGGATCGTGATGGCAATCGGTCAGGCAAAAGTTGCCGGTCGACTCATCCCCCAGATCGAAACAGACAACAAAGGCTTGGTCATCGTTGATCCGCTGACCCGTCGCTCATCTCATCCTAAAATTTATGCCGGCGGTGATTGTATCAATGGCGGGAAAGAAGTGGTGAACGCAGTAGCTGATGGCCGGGAAGCAGCGTTTGCTGTGCTCAAAGAATTTGAAAAAAACGGGAGTCGAAATGGCTGATCTATCAATTAACATGTGTGGGATAGAGAGTCCCAATCCGTTCTGGCTGGCATCGGGTCCACCTTCTAATTGCGGCGAACAGGTGATGCGCGCATTCGATGCAGGTTGGGGTGGTGCCGTTTGGAAGACATTGGGCGAACCCATTGTGAATGTATCCTCACGTCTGGGCTCCATTGATTACGAAGGCAACCGCATGTCCGGTTTAAATAACATTGAACTGATCACCGATCGCCCTCTTAAAACGAATTTTGAAGAAATTTACGAAGTAAAAAAACGATATCCGAAGCATGCCGTCGTGGTTTCGCTGATGGTGAACAGCCGTGAAGACTGGCGGGAGATCATCCAGCGTTCGGAAGATGCAGGTGCCGATGGATTGGAGCTGAATTTCGGCTGTCCCCATGGCATGTGCGAAAGAGGGATGGGCAGTAGTGTTGGGCAGGAACCCGATGTTCTGAGCCGGATCACCTCATGGGCGAAGGAATTTGCTACTGTTCCGGTGCTGATAAAACTCACCCCTAATGTAGGTGATATCCTCGTCCCCGGTGTGGCAGCAGTGGAAGGTGGCGCTGATGGACTATCACTCATCAATACGATTAAATCCATTATCGGTGTGGACTTGGAAAAACTGGTCCCCCTTCCCTCGGTACGAGACAAGAGTACCAATGGCGGATACTGCGGACCAGCGGTGAAACCCATCGCATTACATATGGTGGGCGCATTAGCAAGAGACCCCAGAATTAATATCCCCATCTCAGGGATTGGCGGGATTGGTAACTGGCGAGATGCAGCGGAATTCATCGCTTTGGGTGCCACCAGCGTTCAGGTATGTACTGCCGTGATGCATTATGGATACCGGATTGTAGAGGACATGATCGATGGACTGTCAAACTATCTGGATGACATGAATTTATCCTCGGTATCAGAACTGGTATCGAAGGCGATCCCCCATTACACGGATTGGGGTAATCTGGACCTGAATTATAAGGTAATCGCAGACATCGATGCAAAAAAATGTATCGGCTGTCAATTATGTTATATTGCCTGTCTAGACGGCGCGCATCAATGTATCCACACTCGGCAAAGCCCCTGCAGCGCATTTCATGGCACGTCAGACCACGGGATGAACCCTCGAATAAAAGTACAAACGCCTATCACCCACAGCCAAAAAGCACATGTCCCGGAATATGTCCCATTTGTGGATGACGCTGAATGCGTGGGGTGCAACCTTTGCCATCTGGTATGTCCGGTCCCCGGCTGCATCACCATGGTAGACAGTAGCACCGGATCAGAATCAGGATCGTGGAATGAACGGCTGTCGAAGATGGAAAACACAAAACAAAGAAACAGAATATGAAAGCATCAGATTTATTTATCAAAGCGCTGGAAAACGAAGGTGTGGAATACATTTTCGGAATCCCGGGAGAAGAAAACTTGGATATGTTGGATTCTCTCAGGGGATCAAAAATCAAATTAATACTCACACGGCACGAACAAGGCGCTGGATTTATGGCCGCTACTTATGGAAGACTCACCGGGAAACCAGGTGTCTGCATGGCTACGCTGGGACCTGGAGCAACAAATTTTACAACTCCGGCTGCTTACGCCCAACTTGGGGCAATGCCAATGATGATGATTACCGGTCAAAAACCCATCAAAAAAAGTAAACAGGGACGGTTCCAAATTGTAGATATTGTGGAATTGATGAAGCCTATCACCAAATATACCAAGCAAATTGTCGATGGCAATAATATACCTTCATTGGTGAGAGAGGCTTTTCGGTTATCGATGGAAGAACGCCCCGGAGCAGTTCATCTGGAATTACCTGAAGACATTGCTGCCGACAAGAATTGTGATGATCGAATTTTTGAAGTGGTTGGGCATAGAAGACCTGATGCCGATGAACCGACGATTAAAATCGCTGCGAAAATGATTGAAAATGCGAAAATGCCTCTGCTCCTCATCGGAGCTGGCGCAAATAGAAAGCGATCGAGCAAAGCTTTAACCCAATTTATTGAGAAAACAGGAATTCCATTTTTCAATACCCAACTGGGGAAAGGAGTGGTAGATGAAAGACATCCAAAATTCATGGGAACGGCCGCTTTATCTGCTAACGATTTTCTGCATTGTGCGATCAATCGGGCTGATTTAATTATTAATGTAGGGCATGATGTGGTTGAAAAACCACCATTCATCATGGAAGAAAACGGAGCCAAAGTCATTCATGTCAATTTCTTCCCCGCCGAAGTAGATCAAGTTTATTTTCCCCAACAAAATATCGTGGGAGATATTGCAGTTTCCGTCCAAAAGTTGACGAGACACGTTAAAGATAAAAGCAACTGGGATTTATCTTATTTTGCGAGAGTAAAAGACGAGGTGGAAAGTCATCTTTCAAAATATTCCAAAGACAAAAGATTTCCCATTTTACCACAACGATTGGTGCATATTGTCAGAGAAGAATTACCGGAAGATGGCATTGTAACACTGGATAACGGTGTGTATAAAATATGGTTCGCCCGAAATTATAAATGCTACCAACCCAATACTCTGATACTTGATAACGCTTTGGCAACCATGGGAGCAGGCTTGCCATCTGGAATGTTGGCAAAACTCATAAATCCCGATAAAAAAGTGGTCACCGTTTGTGGCGATGGTGGATTTATGATGAATTCACAAGAATTAGAAACAGCCGTCCGTTTAGGATTAAATATGGTGGTCATCATTTTGAATGATAATGCGTATGGAATGATAAAATGGAAACAGGAAGGACTGGGTTTTGATAATTTTGGATTGGATTATAAAAATCCTGATTTTGTGAAATATGCCGAGAGTTACGGGGCAATTGGCCATAGACCTGAAAGTGATGATGATTTCGGAAATATTCTCAACAAATGCCTGAAAGAAAATGGCGTTCACGTTATTGATCTAGCAGTGGATTATTCATTAAATCACTCAATTTTAAACATATTATTAAAAGAGAAAACATGCATCCTATAAAATCAAATACTATGCTAAAAGTACTATCTCCATTCGACCAGACGCTTATTAAAGAAATTCCGTTAGTGGGGAAAGAAGAAGTAGAAAAAGCGTTAAGTACAGCATACGAGTTATTTCAGAATCAGTCAAATTGGATTCCTGCTCACGAACGAATTTCAATATTGGAGCGGACCGTTGAAATAATGAAAACCCGAGTTGAGGAATTAACGATAACTGCTGCCCGCGAAGGAGGAAAGCCTTATACAGATTCAAAAATTGAAGTGCTCCGGGCGATTCACGGTGTGAAATTAGCCGCAGAACACATTGCACATTTGAATGGGGAGCAAATCCCTATGGGTTTAACGAAAGCTTCAGAAAACAGGTTGGGCTTTACCACCAGAGAACCGATAGGAGTCGTATGTTCAATAAGTGCGTTTAATCATCCGTTGAACTTAACTGTTCATCAAACCGTGACGGCTATTGCAACAGGTTGTCCGGTAATCATAAAACCCGCCAGAACTACACCATTATCATGCCTGGGTTTTGTTGATATTTTACATGAGGCAGGCTTGCCTTCCGGATGGTGTCAGGCAATAATTTGCGGAACTGAAGCCGCTGAGCAATTGATTATTGATGAAAGAGTGAATTACTTTTCATTTATCGGATCGGCAAAGATTGGGTGGTATTTGCGGTCAAAACTATCTCCCGGAACTCGATGTGCTTTAGAACACGGTGGAGCGGCTCCGGTAATTGTTGAAAAAGATGCGGACGTCGATGAAATGCTTCCAGCTCTTTTAAAAGGTGGATTTTACCATGCCGGACAAGTTTGCGTATCCGTCCAAAGGGTTTTTGTTCATGAAAGTATTTGTGATCCAGTAGCGAAACAATTTGCTGAGATGACCAATAAGTTAGTTGTTGGAGATCCTTTAGATGAAAAATCGGACGTAGGTCCGCTAATTTCACCGATTGAAGTAGATCGGGTGGAAAAATGGGTAAACGAGGCAATTGACAAAGGGGCAAAACTATTGTGTGGTGGAAAGCGAATTTCTGACACTTGTTATGAACCGACAGTATTACTAAATCCTCCTCTCAATGTTTGTGTCTCAACACAGGAAATATTTGGCCCTGTCGTCTGTATTTATTCATATTCAGATAGAGATGAAGCCATAATAATTGCCAACTCTCTTGATGTTCATTTTCAAGCATCCGTTTTTACAAAAAACCTGGATATTGCGCTGGATACGGTGAAAAAACTGAACGCAACAGCAGTGATGGTAAATGACCACACGGCTTTTCGTGTGGATTGGATGCCCTTCGGAGGAAGAGATTCGTCTGGAATCGGAATGGGAGGAATTCAATACTCCATGCACGAGATGACACGTGAAAAATTAATGGTCATTAAAAGCAGCGTACTATAAACTGAAGCTATGAAACCAAGAGACGTAATTATTGCAGGTAACATTAACGTCCAACCTGGCATTAATCCATAAAGTTTGGGACTGCGATAGGTTGGACTTCCCGCCAACAACATGACCACTATTTTAAATAAATGTATAACAAAAAAGATTAATAATGTCAAATCACGAAAGCCCAAATCGAAGACCAATATGTTGGTTTGAAATACCGGTAAAAGATACTCAAAACGCTATGAAGTTCTATGGTCAATTGTTCGGTTGGACATTTGAAGAATTTATAGAATTTGAACCCGATTACTGGAGTATCAATACTGGTGATAGCTCTCTATTTGGTGGCTTGGTTAAAACAACAGAGGTAATAAACTCTGTAGGTGTAACCCTTTTTGTACATGTGGAAAATATTCAGGAAGTGATTAATAAGGCAATCCAATTAGGCGGCTTTGTGGTTGCACAAGAATCAGTTATTACCGAAAATGCCGGAAGACATGCAAAAATAAAGGATTTAGATGGAAATACCATTGGGTTATGGGCTAAGTAAGTTCGACGAACAAACAGAGGATTGAACGGTCATCGGGCGCCTCACAATGGTAGACAGCAGTAGCAGATCTGAATCAGTATCCCGGAACGAACATGTACCGAACAAAGAACAGTAAATTTACAGATACTGTATTTATTACCTGCCCGGTCAGTCGTGAAATGGACATATCCCATTACAGTTTTATCTCCCTCGAATTGAGAAAAATACTCATCCATTAGATTTAGTTTTATAAACGGTTGTAAATTCAAACCACATTAATGACAGGTGATAGTATCATTTGATGCTATCGATGTATTCAGCAATGAAACCACCATTCGAAATAACACATAAGATATTAGCCGGAATTGCCTCCATTTCAGAGAAAATTGGAGAAGCAAATTCAGCACATTTAAACAAACCTCCCACAGAATTACGAAAAAAAAATAGGATAAAAACAATCCAGTCTTCTCTTGAAATTGAGGGGAATGTATTAACTGTCGAACAGATCACCGCCTTATTGAATAAGAAAAGAGTGTTAGCGCCGGAAAAGGATATTCTTGAAGTTAAAAATGCGATTGACGTCTATGACAGACTGGATGAATTTAATGCGTATGATTTGTCGTCTTTGTGCAAAGCACATGAGACTTTGATGAAGGACTTAATTGACACGCCTGGAACATTGAGGACATTTTCGGTAGGAATAGTCAAAGGAAGTAAAATTGCCCATATTGCGCCACCAGGAAGAATGGTGCAATCTTTATTAAATGACCTGTTTCAATATTTAAAAAATGATGACGATTTACTTCTTATAAAAAGTTGCGTATTCCATTATGAATTTGAATTTATACATCCATTCTTAGATGGAAATGGCAGAATGGGACGTCTTTGGCAAACAATGATTTTAAAAGAATATTCCCCTGTTTTTGAATTTCTACCCATTGAAACCCTCATTAAAGAAAGACAACAAGACTATTATCTGGCATTGGAACAATCGGACAATCAGGGAAATTCGACGATTTTTATTGAATTCATGCTGGTAATTATACAAGATGCTCTAGGAGATTTATTAAAAATACAAAATGTGACATTAACCAATACTGACAGAGTAATGCATTTTAAAGACATCGTTGGTTCTAAGTTTTTCTCAAGGCAAGACTATTTGCGTGCTTTTAAAGAAATATCATCAGCAACAGCAAGCAGAGATTTAAAAATTGCTGTCGATAATGGAATAATTGAAAAACAGGGTGATAAAAGAACCACCAGATACCGGTTTTTAGAAAATTAATCCGCCTCATAATATTCCCAGATTCACCTGAATTAACATTAGCACTGTGATCTTTTATTCTGGTAATATGGGAGGATAAAAATCATGGATTTATATAATTTTTGAGTAACATCCGCAATTACCACGATTTAGAATACCCTCTTTTCAATTTAATAGGCTGCATAAAATATGAACTCTTTCACAGATAGTGGATTGAACGACCAGATATTGGATGCCGTTTCAGAACTTGGTTTTGAAACTCCCACACCCATACAGGCAAAGACAATCCCGCATTTATTATCATCAGATCAGGATCTGATCGCATTCGCACAAACCGGGACCGGGAAGACTGCCGCATTTGGACTGCCTGCAATCCAATTAACGGACGTTGAAAATAAAAATCCGCAAACACTGATCCTGTGCCCCACTCGGGAACTGTGTATGCAAATCACAAAAGACCTGACCAATTATTCGAAAAACATAAAAGGAATCAGCATCGTCCCCGTTTATGGCGGAGCAAGGATTGATACACAAATCAGAGCATTGAACAGAGAAGCTCAAATTGTGGTAGCAACACCCGGCAGGGCAAAAGATCTGATCATCCGTAAAAAATTATTACTTGAAAATGTGAAGCGCGTCGTGCTGGATGAAGCCGATGAAATGCTCACCATGGGTTTTAAAGATGATCTTGATGCCATTTTAGCGGAGACCCATCATAAAAAGCAGACCATGCTTTTTTCCGCCACCATGTCTAGGGAGATCATGGCCATTACCAAAAAATATATGGACCATCCCATTGAAATCTCTGCCACCCCTATGAATACCGGGGCTGAAAATGTCAAGCATCTATACTACATGGTTCACGCCAGTGACAGGTATGAGGTGCTGAAACGCCTTGCAGATATGAATCCCAATATTTACGGGATTGTATTTTGCCGCACACGTAGAGAAACCAAGGAAATTGCCAATAAACTGATACAAGACGGCTACAACGCTGACGCGATTCACGGTGAATTAACGCAGGCACAACGTGATGATGTGATGGGCAGGTTCAGATCGCATCAGTTGCAATTATTGGTTGCCACCGATGTTGCTGCACGGGGATTGGACGTTACTGACCTTACGCATATTATCAACTACGATCTCCCTGACGATATTGAGGTGTATATCCATCGAAGCGGCAGAACTGGAAGAGCGGGGAAAAGCGGTATCTCTATTGCCATCATCCACATGCGGGAAACGGGTAAGCTCAAAGATATTGAGAGAAAATTTAAGATCACGTTTTCTAAAGAACTGGTTCCCAGCGGTCGAGATATTTGTCAAAAACAGCTGTATTCTCTCATTGATAAAATCGAAAAAGTACAGGTTGATGACTATCAAATAGAGCCATTTTTGCCTGCTATTTATGAAAAACTAGATTGGTTAAGCAGAGAAGATCTGATTAAACATTTTGTTTCTGCAGAGTTTAACCGGTTTCTAGCCTACTATAAAGGTGCCAAAGACATCAATGTCGCCGAGCGCTCAAGATCCGAAGGACGGGGCCAAAGAGAAAAAAGAACCCGCGAAGAAAGAAGAAGAACTCCATTTATTAAATTGTTCATCAATGTGGGATCGAAAAATAATCTGAATCCGGCTCGTTTAATGGGATTGATCAACGAAGGGCTAAATTCCAGAGAGACCACCATCGGGAAAATTGAAATACTGAAGCAATTCTCCTTCTTTGAAGTTGAAGATACCATGGAGCTCCCACTTATCGATGCACTGAAAGGTCAATATTTTGATGGAGTGCCTTTATTGGTTCAGGTATCACAGGAGAAACCTGCATTTGATCCTTTTTCAAGTGAAAGAACGCAAAGTAGAGATTATAAGAAACCCAAAAAAGACACCAGAAGAAGCGGTGGTGATAAGCATAAAAGTGGTGGAGGTGGCAGAAGTCGCAGAAGACCGTGATCAACTGATACTAAAGGAAATGGTTTTTATCCAGACATAATACCCACCTTTAAATGAGACCAACTAAAGGCGCCATTCATCACATCGAAATAAATGTTTCGGATTTAGAAATATCCACGCGTTTTTGGAAATGGTTATTGACTGAAAAACTGCATTATACCATATTTCAAAAATGGGATTCCGGAATTAGTTTCAAACTGGGTGAAACCTACATCGTATTTGTTCAAACAGAAAATAAATACAACAATCCAAAATACCACAGAAAAAACACCGGATTAAATCATCTGGCATTTCATGGTGGGTCTATAGAATCCATCGACGTACTGACCGAAGAGTTGAAAGAGAAAAACATCACCATTCTGTATCAGGATAAACATCCGTTTGCCGGTGGACCAGATCATTATGCCGTATTTTTTGAAGACCCGGATAGAATAAAAGTGGAAATCATCGCAGAGGATGAATAGTACAGATCAGAGAATAAATCATCTGGCGAAATTCAAAAACCACCACAACCGTTTTTCGGCTATTATGTCTCCTGCTAATCAGCAATCGGATTTCAAAAGCAATATTTATTTTGAATCTTGGGTATTCACAGGACTAAGCAAATGAGCGATACAACCAAAAATATTCTTGCAATCAGCATCTCGATCTTACCTATCAATCTGATCATGATTTGGTATCGATTAACACAAACGGAAAATTTCTCCACCACAGATATGACCGTTTATCCCCTGCTTTTCGGAGGAGGGACCATATTACTCATTCTATTCCTGAATAAATTTCTATTGCAGGACACGTTCAAAACCACTTTCAATTCAGGAAAGGGGACGTGGTTTTGGGATATTGTGGTTGGGCTTGGTCTGACAGCCATTTACTTTGCAATGTTCTTTCTGGAAAGAGCAACACTAATGCAGTGGATTCCCAATCATAATCCGCCAAATACAGAATTAATTAATGTAATGATTGACCTGGCGAATAGTCCCGTGTTGATGATTATTTGGTTTGGTCCCGTTCTATGGATTGGCATTGCGCTTTTCGAAGAATTATCCCGAACGTTTTTACTCAAATGTCTTTGGAATACTTCCGAAAATAAAAATTGGCATGTTGTTGCTATCTTTTTAGCCTCTGCGCTTATCGGAACGGTTCACCTGTATCAGGGACTTGCTGGTGTTATATCTATTGGCATTAAAAGCGTCATTATGTGTTTTTATTTTTATAAATACCGCAGACTGACTCCATTGGTAATATCCCATGGATTATACGACGGATTGCAGTTTGCATTTTTTATTGTACAGTTCCAACATTAATGATTTTAGGGTATCACGATGAATAAAGATAATCCTCTACAAGTTTTCGTTGACGAAAGCCCGGAAGTTCAAAAAGCGTATGCAGGGCTTATTCAATCCTTAATCGATATGGAAGGGTTGGATAATAAAACAAAGCAATTGATTTATATCGGAATGAAAATGGTTTCAGATGATGAGAGAGCAATAAAAATGCATGTCCCCATGGCGAAAAACGCCGGTGCTACCCGAGAAGAAATTAAATCAACAGTGTTATTGGGATTATCTGTAATCGGCCTAAAAGCTGCTTCAAAATATCTACCCATCGTTTTGGATAGTTTTGATAATAGTTGAGGTTTAATAATTCCTTCACGGGACTGATCACATTCCGTTAATCTAGCAGACACTATTTCTGTTGCGTATTCTCAAAGTTGATAGCCTTTAAATATCTCATTGCGTTAACTTATCAATTATGTTAAGTTAGTCGTATGAATTTTGAAACTTTTATCAATGATGTTCAACACCTTCCGGTTATCCAATCGGAATATCTAACAGCTGGGCAAAAGAATCGCCTACCCCTGGAAGTTCAACTCAGCCGCTGGAAATCCTCTGGTAAGATCATCCAACTGAAAAGGGGTGTTTACATACTGGCTGAGCCGTACCGAAAGAAAACGGTTTTTGAATTTTACATTGCCGGGATTCTCACACAACCTTCATATATCAGTCTGGAAAAGGCATTTGAATTTCATGATCTGATCCCGGAGGCAGTGAACACCTTTACCAGTGTAACATCAAAGGCCAAGGGAAAATTTCTCACACCCATCGGACGATTTGAGTATCGTCATCTTCATGAATCGTTATTTTGGGGATATCAGTCTGTCACCTTGCACCAACAGACCGCCTTCGTGGCTTTACCCGAAAAAGCTCTGTTGGATTTTTTCTACCTACTACCGTTTGAACCAAATGAATATTATTTGAATGAGATGCGTCTGCAAAATTTGGATTTGATCGATCCTGATCGTATGATTGAATTCGCTTACCAGTTCGGCAAACCCAAGCTGCGTCGTATTGCTGAAATGATCATCAGTGTTCGAGAGGAGCACCTATCAATGGAGAAAGTGATATGAAATCATATTGTTTAGAACTCGTCGCCGGGAAAACTGGGTATGATACTAAACTCAATACCATGCGTGAATATTTACAGGCGTACATCCTTCGAATCATGATGCAAGAGCGAGTGTTTCAAACAACGGCATTTTTGGGGGGGACCGCTTTACGTTTCATTTATAATCTGCCTCGATTTTCAGAAGATCTCGACTTTTCTTTGGTTGACTCAACAGAAGTAAAATTTTCCTCATTGGCGTCTCGGATAAAAGACCAGCTTACTGCAGCAGGATACAAAGTCACAGTAAAGTATAATGATCAAAAGACAGTGCAACATGCATATTTCAAGTTTGAAGAATTACTGAATCAGGCAGGTTTATCTCCGATAACAGAACAGAAATTCAATATTAAATTATAAGTAGATACCCAACCACCATTGGGAGCATCAACCGAGACAAAAATATCCAATATCTATTTCCCCATTAGCTTTTTAACATATGACCAGTCATCACTCTTTGCAGGTAAAATTCATGCGATTTTAAATCGTGGATATACCAAAGGTCGTGATTATTATGACTTGGCTTGGTACTTAACCCGGTTCGCAGGAATTGTCCCCAATTTCACTCTCCTCAATAATGCCTGTAAGCAAACTGGATGGCAGGGAAGCGAATTGAATGAATCCAATTGGCGCCGAGAACTACAAAACGTGATCGAATTTGCTGATTGGAGAACTATCCGGAGCGATGTTGAAAAGTATCTGGAAAATCCCGAGGATATGAAGGTTTATACTCAAGCAGTCTTAGTCGATTTATTAAAGAAGTGATTAGTAATCAATTAGTGAAAACCGTACCAAATTCTTAGGCAATATTATTTTTCTTCCGCTCTCCCGTAATTTTCTTTCAATGCCATATCAAACAGGAGGACTCATGGCCAAACCTATCATGAATATTGATGATGTGAAATTGCAACCGCGAGCTGCGGCTTTTACTGCACCGGGCGAACTTGCTAAAAAATTTGACGCCAACATGGGATTCATCTCTCCCCTCATCGGCGCCCTGAAAATGGGATATAATCTCACATCCGTACCACCCGGTAAACGCGCGTTCCCACATCATTTCCATCGAGTGAATGAAGAAATGTTCTTCATACTGGAAGGCACCGGTGAACTGCGATACGGTGAGGACACATTTTCCGTGAAGAAAGGTGATATTATCGCCTGTCCACCCGGTGGACCCGAAACTGCACATCAGATCATGAACACCGGAACCACAGACATGAAATATCTGGCCGTCAGCACCAAAATCTCCCCGGAAATTGCCGGATATCCAGACTCCGATAAATTCGCGGTTTCAGCAGATCTGGGTGTGGATGCCGATGGGAAGCCACAAATGTTTCGATTTGTAGGGAGAAAAGATCAAAGCCTGAATTATTGGGATGGAGAATAATTTTATTATCGAAGTACCATTTGTTGTCAATCGATTTCCCGAATGGCCGGCCATGAAAGATCATCTGCCATACATATTTCACATTGAGTTCAATAGATGAGAAATCAGATAATTGAATCCTGGGTAAATCAATTTACTCAGGATTTATACGTTCGAGCTGTTAGTAAAGTATCGGACCCGGAATTGGCAATGGACCTGGTGCAGGACACTTTCTTGGTTGCGGTAGAAAAATTTTCAACGTTTAAAGGAAACAGCTCACCGAAAACATGGTTGTTGTCCATCCTAAACCATAAGATAATCGATCATTATCGGGGAAAAATCAAACAACCAATCTATCCGGGTGATCAGATCGTCTCTGATTTTTTTGATGAGAATGGTGACTGGCTTCCGGAACATCGGCCAATGGGCTGGCATGAAAATAATGAAAATTTACTGGATAATGAAGCGTTTTTATCTGTGCTCACAAAATGTATGGATGCGTTACCTGACCAGTGGAAAAATTGCATCAATTTAAAGTACATGCTGGACAAAAAAAGCGAAGAAGTTTGTCAGGAATTGGGAATTACAACGTCTAATTATTGGCAGATCAGCCATCGGGCAAAATTACAGTTACGGGCTTGTATCGAAAAAAATTGGCTGACATGAGGTTACAATTATGAAAAAATTAAAACATCTTTTATTCTTATCCTGTTTTAAAACTACCGGATTGATCGAGAAAAAAATTCAGTTTGGGTTATCGTGGAATGAACGGTTACGGCTGCAAATTCACAAATCGATGTGTGATGCTTGTACCAATTTTGAAAAACAGAGCCGCCTTATTGAAAATGGCTTATCCAACCTCATCAACGACAAAAACAACAAGACTGATCTGGATCAGTTAAAACAATCCATCATCAAAAAACTTGATCAATGAATCTGGTCATTCCTCAGATCGATATCAATGATTACGGCACCCTCTCTATCGATCAATTTAAAGAAATGGATTATCAGTCCGTTGAAAAATATAAAATCCCGGTTGAGTTGCTCATGGAAAATGCCGGTCTATCTCTCGCTCGTCTTACTACAACCTACGTAAATCAAACTTCAACCATTCTCATCGGTGTCGGTCCCGGACATAATGGTGGTGGTGGTTTAGTTGCCGCCAGAAGACTAGCCGGTTGGGGATATTCCGTTCATCTACACCTGTACAAAACCGAGGTAAAACCACTCACAGCCATTCAACTAGAAAGAGCAACTGCTGTGGGAGCAATCATCTTGGATGGTGAAACTCCAGACGTGTTCATCGATGCCTATTTGGGTTTCTCACAACGATTACCCCTTCCAACATCACTTCAGAATATTATTCACGAGAAAAATAAGTTGAATTGTCCCAAAATTTCACTGGATATACCCACCGGATTTAATCCACAATCCGGAGAATTGCTATTTACGCCAGACACGATTCTGACGCTTGCAGCCATGAAAACCGAACTACTCAAAATCTTTAAGAAAACCGAATTATATATCGCTGATTTAGGACTGCCTCACCAGGTTTATACTGATTTTGGATTAAATCCATTCGAAAATTTTCATATGTGTGGTTTGGTGAAAAGCGTATGATTCAATCCTTCCATGTTGAGCAGTCTTTTACTCACACAAATAAACCAGCATCAGATCACAAAAACATTTTTTTGCTTCAAGGCCGAAAAAAATAAAATTATTTTGTCAGGATTTATTATCTCGTTCGACTAATAGATCAGAGAAGAGGAAATTCCTCAACATCAGATTAATAACGAAAGGAAAACGATGAACAATAAAGTATTTCGGATATTTAAAATTGGGATTATTACCACATTGATCATGACGTTGGTCATGTTCGCTTCCGCACAATGCGCTGGAAATAAGAATTCGGATACGGACACTTCAGAAATTCAATTTTACAGCGGATCCTGGAACGAAGCATTGGCTTTAGCAAAACAGGAAAACAAACCTGTTTTTCTTGATATTTCAGCAAGCTGGTGTGGATATTGCAAAAAAATGAAAGCGAATGTATTTGTTGATCCAGAAATTGCTAAATTCTATGATTTAACATTTATCAACATTGCAGTTGATGGCGAAAAAGGTGAGGGAATTGAGTTGGCTAAAAAATATGGTGTGAGAGGCTATCCAACATTCGTTTTCTTAAATCCTGATGGAAGTTTATCCAACCAGACATCCGGTTATCATAATCCAAAACAATTTTTGGAGTTAGGCAAAAAAGTCATTGCAAACAAATTATAAGTCTGTGAAAGAAGCCAATGGATTACAAGTTGGCGATAGTGTAGAAAACTTCACTGCATTGGATCTTCACGATCAAACCTTTACATTGAGCAATGCATTGAAAAAGGGTCCGGTTGTGATCATTTTCTATCGGGGACAATGGTGTCCATTTTGCAATAAACATTTAAGGCATTTACAAAACAAACTACAGTTGATTTATGATAAAGGAGCAAGCGTAATTGCGGTTTCACCTGAAAAATCCGAATTTATAAAACGCACTGCAGAGAAATCTCATGCATCATTTTCTCTACTTTATGATGAAGGATATAAAATATCAGATCTTTTTGATGTAACCTTCAAGCCTGACCGAATCTTAACAACCATGTATAATACAATTCTAAGAGCAAATTTAAAGAAAGCGCATTCTGATGATAGTCAGCGATTACCCATTCCTGCAACTTTCATAATTAGCGAAGATGGTAAAATTATTTGGAGGCATTTTGATTCTGACTATAAAAAGCGATCAACCGTTGAGGATATAATTGCTAACATTCCATAAAACATTTCATTATTAGAGCATGACATTTTTCCACAAACAGCTTTCATGGATTATGATTATTAAAAGAAGGTGACACAAGTATGATAAAACTATGCAAATTAGAAAAACTAGATGAAAAGAGCCCCCTTCATGAGCAGGTCAATGGCTTGGATCTGGTTGTTATTAGATACGGGGAAAAGGTTTCCGTACTATACGGCCGGTGTTTACATCGGGGTGCTTTATTGGCAGACGGACACATAGAAGGTAATAATCTGTTTTGTGGATTGCATAAATGGGATTACCGGTACGATACAGGCGTGAGTGAGTATAATAATAATGAAGTGTTGTATAAATTCAAATCAATCATTCAAGATGGTTTTGTTTGGGTAGATGAAGATGAGATTAACACATACTTACAAGACCATCCACAACCTTTTAATAAAGACCAGTACCTCGGAGAATATGCAGATACCCATCCGGAAAACACTGAACCTTACACGGCGTACATCAAAGAACTTGCACAAAATGGGCTGAAAAATTTCGGACACCACGGTCCTTCAGCAGCGATGGGAGTCGATCGCAACACGCTACCCAAATGGGAAGATATTCAGTTTCTTCCTGCTCAGCTGGCAACCCGGCCCTTATTCGATGAAGATGAAGTTCTGACTAAAGTGATAATAGGACCACGAGCGAAAAAACCACTGACACTGGAGACCCCTATTTTTGTATCCGATATGAGTTTTGGAGCGCTATCCAAAGAAGCTAAAATTGCTCTGTCAAAAGGGGCAGAGATGGCAGGAACTGGGATTTGTAGCGGTGAAGGCGGAATGCTACCGGAAGAGCAGGAAAATAATTCCAGATATTTCTATGAGTTGGCTTCAGGTCAATTCGGATTTTCGTGGGAAAAAGTGAGTAAAGCACAAGCCTTCCATTTCAAAGCCGGACAGGGCGCTAAAACAGGTACAGGTGGACATCTACCTGGACAAAAAGTGACCAAAGAGATCGCAGCGGTGCGTGGATTAAAGGAAGGTGAGGCCGCTATTTCTCCATCAACTTTCAAAGACTTGGTTACTATTGAAGATTTTCGACGCATGGCCGATGAAGTGCGTAAATACACTGGAGGCATACCCATAGGTTTTAAGTTGGCTGCAAGTCACATTGAAGCCGATATCAATTTTGCGCTCGAAGCAGGAGCAGATTATATCATATTAGACGGACGCGGCGGTGGAACTGGTTCTGCACCAACTATCATTCGGGACAACATCAATGTTCCCACAATACCGGCTTTGGCACGAGCAAGAAGGCACCTTGATAAAGTGGGAGCAAAAGATGTGACCCTTATCATAACCGGTGGTTTACGTATTGCCGATGATTTTGCAAAAGCGCTTATGTTAGGTGCGGATGCAGTGGCTGTCTCCAATGCTGCATTACAGGCGATTGGCTGTCTCGGAATGCGAGCATGTCAAACCAATAGCTGTCCTGTTGGGATCGCCACACAAAAGGATAGCCTTAGAAAAAGGTTGATTATTGATACTTCAGCCCGCCAACTATTTAACTTCTTCACCGCTAGCAACGAACTGATAAAAGTCATAGCTCGCACTTGTGCTCACAGGGATATCCGGAATTTTAATTTCAACGACTTATCGACTTTAAATTATGAAATTCACCGGTTATCAGGAATAAGATATGCAGGGATATTGGCTGATTAGGATAAAATCCCATTTGCCTTAAAAATAGAGCTCTTCGAAACTCACGGTAAAACAGAATTCTGTATCGTCGATCTGGAATTGTCACGGTCTGTCTATCCTGATTTTGGATTAAAACAGCCACCGGAATTCAAAACAAGCCGAGTAGTGATATGCAGATGATCCGTGTGTCTACTTTTGAACAACGCATTTTGTTAAAATGGACACTGGGTCAGTGTTCTCTATTTGATTTCAATAATAATTTTCGCCATATCCATCCCAATTCAAAATAATATGAAAATAAATTTGTCAGGATTTTCCATTTCCAACGACTAATCAAACAGAAAGAGGACGTTCCTCAAACTAAAATAATTGATTAAATAATCTAAAAAGGACTGGAAATGAATAACAAAATTCTACAAGCAATAAAAGGTGGTATCATTGCCACATTAGTCATGACCATGGTCATGTTCGTAGCTCCCTACATGGGGTTACCTAAAATGAATCCGGCAGCGATGTTATCCATGATGATGGGTGTTCCCCTATTTGTAGGGTGGATACTGCATTTCATGATCGGAACCATTTTTGCATTCTCATATGTGATCCTGGCGAACCCTGCACTCAAAAAAGTAACTAATAAATTAGCCAAAGGCGTCATTTTCGGAGTGTTTGCATTTATCATGGCACAGATCGCCATGCCGATCATGGGTGCCATGTTCGGGGGCATGTCTGCTCCTGCAGGCAATATGACACTGATGATGATTGGCAGTATCATCGGACATATTGTTTTTGGAATTGTTGTAGTATTTACCGTTAAATTGCACGATTGAAAACATCTATCCTCATTTTTCTCATTGCGATTCAAGGCATTTTTTGCGGAGACTTTCTGCGAGAAGATTTCAATAATCTTCAAAATTGGACTGAATTGACTTTCCCAAAAATTGAAGATCACTCACAGTATTCCATTGAAAGCCGAGATGCAGAATCATATCTCAAAACTTTTACTTCCAATTCTGCATCCGGCTTGATTTACAAAGAGCAGTTCGATGTTTATAAATATCCAGAGTTGGAGTGGCGGTGGAAAGTCTCAAATACTTTTTCTAAAGGTAATGCGCTTGAAAAATCCGGTGATGATTACCCTCTTCGGATTTATATCATCTTCGAATATGACCCTGATGAATCCGGTTTTTTTGAATCCGTTGTGTATGAATCTGCTCGTCTGATATATGGTGAATATCCACCGCACAGCAGTCTGAATTACATCTGGGCGAATAAGGCACAATCGAAACGAATCATCCCCAATAGTTATACGGACAAAGCACAGATGATCGTTCTTCAGGAGGGCGAAGACAACCTCGACATCTGGGTGACTGAATCTATGAATATGCTGGATGATTACCGTGAAGCGTTTGGCGAAGACCCGCCCTCAACCACAACAATTGCTATCATGGCGGATTCGGATAACACCGGCGAAAGTGCCACCGCTTATGTGGATTATTTTCTAGTCCGACCTGTGACGAAAGTTGAAGGAGTTTACAAATGAAACGCGCCCGATCCGAGAAGATATTTGTCGGTCTGTTCATTCCAACCGTGGTGATTTTCTATCTGTTATATAAATACCCACTTTGGTTTGTAGATGATATTTCCACCTTGATGCCTTTCGGAAAGAATCTGTCCTTTTGGTATGCTCTGGTATACACCTTCACCGTGGACTACTTCGCTCTGAAAATACTGATCAAAAAGACAAACGTGTACAGCGTGAACCGAAACAAGCCCGGGCTGTTAAATTCCTACCAAACTTGGAAATTTTCATCCATCGTTCTGGTTCAGACGCTGGTGTATTTTCTCATTCCATTCATTATTTCACCGATCCTGTCGGGAGCGGATTTTTGGAACGATACGCCAAAACTGGCGGCGAAGACTGCTCACGTTTATGTTTATCCTGCCTTTACGAGTTGGGGGATTGCAGCTTATGTTTTCATTGTCATTCCCATCGTAGTCTGGTTTTTTGGAAAACGGTACTGTACGTGGTTTTGCTCTTGCGGAAATCTGGCAGAGGTCATCGGTACAACCCCATGGGGTAAAAAATGGGTGCAAAACGGGACGCCCCGTGGATTAAAAGCCAAAATGATTGAGCAGTTGAGCACTATTATTCTGGTCTTTGCGGTACTGTTTGGATTGATCCTCTTTTTGGATGGAATAAAAATTATCACTTCACCCGGTCTCGTAGAAGGTATACAAAATACACAGGATCTCCTCATTGATTTCTTGTTCGGTTCAGCCATTGGAATAGGTGCCTATCCCTTTATGGGGACCCGAGTCTGGTGCCGTTATGGTTGTCCCTTGGCAAAAGGTATGCAACTGTTCGGGAAAATTTCACACTCACGGTTTAAAGTGTCGGCTGATGAGAATTGTAAAGGTTATGGGTTATGTACCCGAGCATGCCCCATGGGTATCGATGTAGCCGCTTATGCTCACAAGGATCGTAAACCCATTTTTGGATCATTTGGTCTCGAAGAACCCTGTATCGGTTGCGGCGGATGTATCAGTATATGCCCCGTGGACGCACTGAAATTTGGAGACATCCAAAAACTATCAGAATAATCCGTATTTGAAATAATGCGGTACCAGTTATTCAAAGCACTTTCACTTGACGGATGTTTTTCTACGAACTCTTTTAACGGTTTTCTGACATATTATAATCTTTTCGAAGTGGACTCAATTATTATTGATTATTTATTTACTTTTTGTGGAAATTCTATAATCTTCGTAAACTCTGTCGAATCAACAGATTTAAAGGTGGAAGGTTTGGAACCTTTAATTGAATTCAAACCTCTTTTTCAAATTATTATATTGAGAATATTTCAAATAGCCGCCGTACTGTAATCTACCTACTAAAATACCGGGTGCAATTTGAAGATGGTCTGAAAACTTGATAATTGACTCACTTGTTATTGTGGGATTATTTTCAATAAAACTCAAATACTCATTCTTCGGTATCAATATTTCCGTTGCGAAACGATTTGCTTCATCTTCTAAAATTGATGATTCCATATTTTTTTCATCAACAAAATATTTCGTTTTAAACCGTTTATTGTGTTTTAGAATATGTCCGGCTTCATGAAAAAATGAAAACCAAAAATGATCGTCTGATTTATGACGCAAACTTAAAATAATTAGCGCTTTTTCTTGTGTCATCCATCTCGCAGCACCGCTTAAATGTGTTTTAGGAAATTCTTCAACAAAGGCTAAAGCAACTCCTGCATCTTTACACAACTCTTTCATTTTTAGTTCAAAAACTTCCGGTGGATCTACTGTCAAAGAGCGTATAGATTGAAGCACATGTTTAAATTTTTCATCGCTGTATAGTGAACAATCTGTTTTCCCACCCTCAATTTCACCGATTCTCATCCAAGAAAGTAATGACTCCGCAGAACTCTCAAACGCTTCAGAATGCCGGAGTGCAAAGGGGATGGATTTATATTTTTTCTCCCACAACTCAGGTGAACTCACTCCGAAAAATTGTAATAATCCTTCGATCCTTTCTACAGAATTTTTTGTATCGGGTAAATATCCTCTTTTTATTAGTTGGATTAAAGGAAATGATTTAGACCACTCTACATATTTTTCTAACTGTATTTTCGTTTTTTGTTTTTCCTGAAATAAATAATAATTGGCATTTAAGTTTGTCCATAGAACGGCGGAAACATCTAATACTTTTTCAAAACTCAAAGCGGTTTTTGCTGATATGGGTGCTTTGCCATGAATAATCTGATTGATGGTTTTTTCTGTTAATCCGGTGCGGTTGGCAAAATCCTTTTTTTTCATTTCCCGCGCTTCAAGATATTCCTCCAGAATTTCACCGGGGTGTACAGCATAATCAGGATGATACGTATTTAGTTGGTTCATTTGTGGTAATCTTCCACTCTTAATATTTTGATAGCCGTTATTTTATCCAAATCATAACCACCGTCATCCTGGGTTGGAATAGGGTCATGATTGGGTGTAAAAACCAGCCGGTAATTTTTGGAAACATCTACAGCAAATTCTTCTTTTTGTTTACCGGATAATTGATGCCTTCTTTCCGGTTTTTGATACGGCACATGCAATAACGTTGGCGCATTGCTTAAAACAGCCATTCTCCACTGAATTCTCCTGGCTTTATCTGCGCCGAATTCCTTATTTAGTCTTTCCTCTTGGTTAAGCACCTTTTCTAATTTACGCGTCTTAAATGTAATGTTCATAATTCCATTTACCTGTTAGGTAATTAATATTATTTCAATTATCAATGCGCAATGGACAATGAAAAACAAAACACTCATTATCAATTACTCAGTTACAATTATCAATTGCTTTTACTCCCCCAAATTTCCTCAATCTTGTCTTTGGTTTTCTGCTCATAGATTTCAAACGGTTTCTTATTGGCATTCATCATTTCCTGTTCCTCCCTGATTTGGGCAGTAATGTCTTCAAAAGACTTGTTAAACTTAAAATGTATATGCACAAGAAATACGCTGAAAAACCAACATAAACAATTTGCCGTCAAGTTCTATCACAAAACCGTGACGGGGAGAAAATACTCCAATAAAAGATTGTAAATAATTTTGTCAGGATTTTCCATTTCCAGCGACTAATCAGTTAGAAATGAGGCAGTGCCTCTTTATAATAATTGACTAAATAAATAAAGGAATAATAAAATGGAAAAAAGTTATAAATTTTTTATCACCTCACTCTTGACGTTGCCGCTATTGCTGACAGCACAAGTGCAAATTACAAACACAGATACCTACTACACCGCTGACCAGATGCTTCTCGCCAATGAAATTAATGAGAGCGGAGAACCTTTTGCTGAAGCGCTTGGGTACAATCTGGATGACCTGGATCCCTTCGTTGCGGACTTCCCGGACTCCATTTCTTACACACTGGGTATAGAAAACTATGAATACTCCCGGTATCAGTTGGGAACTATCATTTCCCGTTCTGGGATGGGACTACACATGATGTGGGCGCCTGTTATCAGCCAGATGGCTGCCATGGAAACGGACCCCAATTTTGACGGGATGTACACCATGGGCATGTCAAACGGATTCAACGAAGACGATGAGTTGATGAAAAATATCATGCACTTTTCAATGCTCACCAATCATGCGGCTCCGGGTAATCCCTGGCCGCAGTTCGCCGAATTCATCTCTGGTAACCCCCATCTACCCCAATCCATCGATGCGGATAATTTTGCTTGGGCGGACTTTTCTACCCTGCGTTGGGACAGATCTCTCATGGATAAAACGCTAAATCCCGCAGCCCTGGGACAAACTTTGATGAAACAATATCTCTGGGCTCAGGACATGCTCAGCGCTTTCCATGATGCGGATGATAACGGTATTGACCCCGATGGTTTTGCTTCACCAGACTTCGACGGCGGATTTGAGTTTGACCCGGATAACAATGTTTACTTCGGTGGAGATGGCTTAGACGGATTTATTGGAATGGTCCTCACGGCTGAAGCAATTAACAAAGTTAAGTTTATCATTACTCAATTGGCTTATGACGGTTCAACATTGGGAATGATTGACCCTATGACTTACGATCCCATGACAGGTATTAAATTTATTCCTCATAAAATTGCCGTTACTGAAACCAGTGTTCATCCAATGCTCCCACCTCAACCTGATACTTTTACAGTTACTGATGCCAGTAGCCAGTTATTTGATCAGGTATCCTTACTGTGGGGAACCGTCAATTTCAAAAATATGATGGACCCCGACAACTCCAGTGATGGAGCCCATTTAGCCTATCATTCTGTTTTTGATAACGATCCGTTTCCTGCAGATATGACGCAGACGGGTGCGCCGGGTCCTTTTGACCTCATGAAAGGCGCCAGTAAAGTGCTTGTACAGAATCTTTTTGCATTGCATTATAATGGTGAAGCCGGGACATTTGTGGATGAATCTGGTCTTGCAGGTGGAATGCCTGCTCCCGGGGATGTGATTAGCACCGTGAACGCAGGATATCTGCTGGCTATCTTCAAGCAGGTGATTGAAGAATTTTCTGGTACGCCATTAGAAGGCATGGCTTTTGATGCCCTTACCTCTCAGGCTGATTTTCTCGTGAATAATCTCCAAGATACCAATGGCGGATATTATAACGCCTTTACACTTGGGATCGGTGCAGATACTTCTGCCAAATTGGTTGAATCCCAGGCTGCTGCTATCAGAGGATTATATGCTGCATTTGAAGCGACTGGCAATGAGAACTATCTCGCTGCTGCAGACGTCGCTTACAGCTATTTGATAGACAATTTCTACGTTCCTGCTGCCCTTTCTTTTAGAACGGTAGAGGGAAACGGGATAGGAACCTACACACCATATAATTTTGCCATCGTTGCCGGCGCTTTAAGAGAAGCAGCCATTGTAGGTGGTCATGGTGAAGCACCAGCTATTTATACCCGGTATTTCAGTACTATCGCCGATGCAATGCAGTTGTCTGAAGGTGAGGCGACAGGCGAAGCAGGTGGAGATTCAGATAACGACGGTATCCCCTTCATCCCAGAACAATCTAGTAATCTTCCACCGGTTTTCGCAACTGAAGCACAGTTGGATCTCGCAGCCGCTTCAGGGCTCCCCGGCGATGTGAATATGGATGCCGACGTCAATGTCATTGACGTCCTATTTATGGTAAATTTCATCCTTCATCCAGAGACTCCGCCTACAGATGATCAGCTTGCTTTCGGGGACCTCAACAACGACGGTATCTTCAATATCTTTGATGTGGTCTCGCTGATCAATATAATTCTGAATAGTCCCGCGGGCAGAGCAACAGATGGAGTTGCTACTGTAAACATTGGGACTGCCAGAATCACAATCACTGGTGAAAATCTAGCCGGTATTGAACTCCACACAAGCGGAATTGGCACCATGACTGAATTGGAATTTCCAGATGATTGGCAGGTCAAAACTGTATCTGGTATAATGGTCGGTTTCACGACCGGAGAACCTCTAAATGGTACGATTACCCTGAATTACACTGGCGAATTGAACATTGAAACGCTGCTCCTCTCAAATGGCAATGGAGAAGCGATCTCATTCGGTGATTCAGTAATTCCCACTGATTTCGCTCTGCATCCAGCATTTCCAAACCCATTCAATCCTTCAACCACACTGCAGTTCGAAGTACCGGTTGACAGCAGAATCTCACTTCGGATCTATGACGTATCAGGGCGTCTGGTGGATGAACTGGTGAACGAGGTTTACTCAGCGGGTACTCATGCGGTAATCTGGAATGCTGGAGACATCGCAACGGGTATGTATCTGGTTCAGTTCGAATCAGAGAATTATCGTCAGATACAAAAAATCATGTTAATGAAATAGAACGCCATCTCTCTTCAGTCAATATCCTGAAGAATGATTCGGGACATTATTGACAAGTGGAAGTCTAAAGGGAAGTTCGTCATCAGGCGGACTTCCCTTTTTATAAAATACGGGGTTAAAGTAAATTTGATTCCGAGTGTCAGCGCATATCCCGTGGTTGATCTGTGACTTAGAGAAACATAAATACTGTCAAAATAAAACCGTTAAATTTTAAAACCCGGGAATTACTTGAATTTCTGAATTCCTTTTGTCACAAGACATGCGGATGTATAAATTTGGTCAAGTTTAGAGGAGAAAAATATGTCAGACCCCATATTTAACCAGAAAGATCACCCACCTGAGGAATCATCGCTAAAAAATACACTTGGGAAAAGCTATCCCGCTCTGAAAAGCGTAATTTTACACATCACAGAACAGTTCGGAGTAATCACCGAAGAATGGAAATTCTACGGCAAGAACTATGGATGGCAATTGAAGCTACTGCTAAAGAAACGGAATCTATGCTTTATTATCCCAGAAAAAGACTGCTTCAAAATAGTGTTTATTTTCGGTGATAAAGCGGTGTCTGAAGTCGGAAAAAGTGATATTCCGGATGTCTTGAAAAATGAATTACTGTCTGCAAAAAAATATCTTGAAGGCAGAGGTTTATCGTTCATGGTGTCAGAGCGATCCCATATACAGGATATCCAAACCCTGATTCGTATAAAGGTCAATAATTGAATTATCATAGACACCGATCGAAATTCTAACACATTTCTAATAGAAAAAGATTAACTTTCCTCAATGAATAAGTCAATTTCAACCGACAGACATATTTTGGTCGTGGATGACGAAGAAGATATCCTTGAGCTGATTCGATATAATGTGGAGAAAAAAGGATTCCGGGTTACCTGTGTGGATAGCGGCGAAAAAGCATTAAAACATATTCGTACCGAAGCACCAGATCTATTGGTGCTTGATTTGATGCTGCCCGAGATCGATGGGTTGGATGTTTGCCGGATTCTCAAAAATGATACTACAACTTCTCAAATCCCTATTTTGATGCTGACGGCAAAAGGGGATGAATCGGATATTGTACATGGTTTGGAATTGGGAGCAGATGACTATGTGACCAAACCATTCAGTATGTCCGTCCTGATTGCACGCATCCAGGCTCTTTTACGGCGCCAATCTGAAGCTCCCGGTACTGATGATGAGACGATCGTTCGGAAATCCTTGGCTATGGACCCCAAGCGAAGGGAGGTGAGGGTTGAGGATAACCCCGTTGATCTGACGTTTTCAGAATTTCAAATCCTTCATCTGCTTATGAGTCATCCAGGGCTTGTTTTTACGCGAAATCAGATTATTGATGCCGTTCGAGGCGATAATTATTTTGTGACCGAACGTTCGGTAGATTTTCAATTTGTGGGCTTGCGCAAAAAACTGGGGTCCGCTGGAAAATATATTGAAACCATTCGTGGTGTTGGATATCGGTTCAGCGAGAAAACATACTGACAGATCATTGCCTAAAAAACTGATATATCAACTCTTCCCCACCTATCTGGTCATCACCGTTGTGGCGGTTTTTGTCTTAGCTTGGTTGGCGATTCATACGATTGATGATTTTTACTATCAGGAAAAAACGAAAGAACTCCGCTCCCGTGCGCTACTGGTAAGTGAAGTCGTTTCCGAATCACTATTAACCAATATGGATGAGCTAACCGAGTTATGTATCAAACTCGGTCAATTGACCGATACTCGCATCACCCTTATTGCTCAAAACGGTAACGTGCTGGGGGATTCTGAAGAGAGTCCGGCGACCATGGATAATCACGGTACACGCCCCGAAGTGCATGCCGCATTACGTGAGGGCATTGGGACCGCAAAACGATACAGTTTTACGCTGGGACAAGACATGTTATACCTGGCAATCCCTGTGACTATTGGCAGCACTCCCATCATTGTTCGCAGTTCATTCCCAATCACATTTCTTCAACTGACGATAGACGAAATCCGAAGGAAGGTTCTTTTTGGAGGGGTGATCATCATTTTAATCGTTTCCGCCATCAGTTTAGTGGTTTCGCGACGAATCGCCTTTCCTTTGAAACAAATGCAGGAAGGCGCAGAACGGTTCGCAAGTGGAGATTTTTCCAATCGATTGACCATTTACGAAACGGAGGAAATCGGTGGACTTGCCGACTCATTGAACCGCATGGCTTCTCAGTTGGATGGACGAATAAAAACTATCCTAAATGAGAGAAATGAACGGGATGCCGTTCTCTCCAGCATGGTTGAGGGTGTTCTAGCCGTCGACACCCAAGAATGCATTTTGAGCCTAAACAACGCAGCGGCAGAATTATTCCAAATAACCGAAACGAAGGTGATCGGTAAAGCCGTCCACGAAGTAATAAGAAATACAGGGTTTATCCAATTTATCAGACAGGTTTTATCTGATAATGCCTATGTGGAAAAAGAACTTATTTTTTCCGATTCTACCGAAAAATATCTCAAAACACAGGGAACCGTTCTCAAAAATTCGGAAGGGAAACGCATCGGTGCATTGATTGTCTTTGATGATATCACTCAACTGAAACGTCTGGAAAATATGCGCAGAGACTTCGTTGCAAATGTTTCCCATGAGCTGAAAACACCTATTACGTCAATAAAGGGTTCCGCCGATACCCTGATGGAAGCTGACCTGCTCAATTCACCGGACGCGAAAAAATTTCTTGAGATCGTCGTTCGGCAGTCAGATAGATTAAATGCGATTGTTAATGATTTATTGGAATTATCTCAGATCGAACAACAGGAAGAAAATGAAGACATTGCGTTGGATGCAACACCTTTGAAACCAGTCATTGATCTTGCTATCCAAGACAGTCATATGCAAGCAGAGCAGAAAAATATTCGGTTATCCGTGATGGCGGATGAATGTATATCGGCTCGCATCAATACCAGTTTGATCCAGCAGGCGGTTGTGAATCTTATCGATAATGCTCTCAAATATAGCGAAGAAGGAACTGACATTACCGTTTCGCTTAATACCAAAGATGGTGAAGTCCTTCTCTCTGTCCGCGATCAGGGATGCGGTATTGATGACGTGCATCTCCCCCGTTTATTCGAACGTTTCTATCGAGTGGATAAAGGCCGCAGTCGCAAGCAGGGCGGCACCGGACTTGGATTATCCATTGTCAAACATATCGCTCACGTTCACCAGGGAACAGTCTCTGTTGAAAGTCGTTTGGGTGAAGGCAGTACGTTCACAATCCACCTGCCACAAAATTAAACTTCTCCCTCTTATCATTTTCTAGCCGAATCCTCATACTATCCTAACATTAGACTCCTAAGTTTGCTATCATCAGCAATCATTAAAATAAAGGAAGCGATGTTGAAAAATTTGTTTATTGTCCTCACTGTTTGGATGGTATCTGGACTGGCTCTTGCCAGTGAAGTAGATATTAGTGGGGTCACCTATTATCAATACAGTATCACTCAGGATGAATCCATAACCAATGCGTTTGAATTTCAACGAGTGTACTTCACATTCCAAAAAGAAGTCTCTGACAGAATCAAATACACCTTCCAAACAGACATTGATTATAACACCAGTCCAAAAGCATTGTATCTGAAAAATGCGAAAGTGGATTGGAAATCTCCGTTCGGAAAAATCATCATCGGGCTTCAGGGATTGAACATGTTCAATGTGCAGGAAAAAACATGGGGATACCGCTCACTGGAGAAATCCATAATGGATCGAAAAGGGCTATCAAGTTCAGCAGATCTGGGGCTGGGCTATTCCAACACACTGGCAAATAATATCAGTTACAGTGTGATCGTATCCAACGGAGCGGGATACAAAAAACAGGAAGATGATTCTTTCAAAAAAGTGTCCGGGCAGGTTTCTATTGGTGAAGGACGTTTAGATAAAAATCAAGGTGTCAATTACGGTGTATCGGCATCTTTCGAACCCTATACGTCTGACGCTGATACCAGAGAATCAAAAACTGTCTTTGGTGCATTCGGAGGGTTTGCTAATTCTTCACTTCGGATGGGAGGTGAATTTGATTTAATGACAAATCCCGATAATGCAGTTAATCAATTCAAAGCAATATCGTGCTATGGAAATCTCATTTTATCAGACAAATTGCACGCCTATGCCCGAGTGGATATTTCAGACAATGGTACCAATACTGAAAATTATCTGATCGCCGGACTGGCCTATGCACCGGACATGGGATTATCCATTATGCCCAACATGAGGTACTTAAAATCCAGTGGTGCAGATGCCGTGGTGGACTACCTTTTGAATTTTGAATTCAAATTTTAATTAAAACCTTCAACCATTGAAAATAATATTAGGACAAATCATGAATAAAAATCGAATGACCCTGGGGTTGATCACACTTACCGCTCTGTTGATTGTGGGGTGTGGCCAATCCGATTATAACAACGCCGATACCAAAACCGGTATGTTAAGTGGGACTGTTAGTATTGACGGATCCAGTACCGTTTTCCCCATTACAGAAGCAGTAGCGGAAGAATTTGGAAAAGTCCAACCTCGCGTTCGGGTGACTGTGGGAATTTCCGGTACCGGTGGTGGATTTAAAAAATATGCTATCGGTGAAACGGATATTAGCGATGCCTCCCGATCCATCAAGCAGAGTGAAATAGACAAAGCAACCGAAAACAACATTGAATTCATCGAACTGCCCATCGCATTTGACGGCCTATCTGTGGTAGTGAGCAAAGAAAATGATTGGGTGGATTATCTGACTGTCGAAGAACTCCATAGGATATGGATGCCAGAAAGCATAGTGAAAACATGGAAAGATATACGATCCGACTGGCCGGTGAAAACCATCAAACTGTATGGACCGGGTACCGATTCCGGTACATTTGATTATTTCACTGAAGCCATCAATGGTAAGTCACAATACTGCCGATCAGATTTTTCCAAGAGCGAAGACGACAATGTTTTGGTCCAAGGTGTGGCAGGTGATAAATATTCACTCGGGTTTTTCGGATATGCCTATTACAAAGAAAATACAGACAAACTAAAAATTGTCCCCATAGACAATGGCAACGGTGCCGTCGAACCCAACGAGATCACCATTAATAACGGAACCTACCAGCCATTATCACGACCCATATTTATTTATGTCAATCCTGATTCCGCCAAAAAACCGCATGTAGATGCGTTTGTCCGGTTCTATCTGGAAAAAGCGCCCGAGTTGGTGAGCGAAGTGGGCTATGTCCCGTTACCCGATCAGGTATATCAACTGAATTTAAAACGATACACTACTTCAGTGACTGGTTCTGTATTTAGTGGTAGAAATACCATCGGACTGAAAATAGAGGACCTGCTGTCTGAATAACAGCTATTGGCATGAAAATGACTGAAAGATCTGTCGTCACCGACAACAAACAAGCACACATAAAAGAGAAAGTGATTTCAGGATTGCTTTCTCTAAGTGCTTTGATCTCCGTAGTAACTACTGCGGGGATCATCATTTTGTTGCTTTCAGAATCCGTTAGTTTTTTCAAAGAAGTGTCCATTATAAAATTCCTGTTTGGTACCCGGTGGGAACCTCTGCTGGAGCCCAAATCTTTTGGAGTCTTGCCCTTGCTGTCCGGGACCATGCTAATAGTGGTGGGTTCTGCGATCATTGCCATTCCCATGGGTCTGTTAACGGCTATTTATTTAAGTCAGTATGCTTCTGATCGCGTTCGAACATTCCTAAAACCGATACTGGAAATTCTCGCGGGGATCCCTACAATTGTGTACGGATATTTTGCACTCACCTTTATATCTCCAATCTTGAAACAAGTTTTTCCGTCCACCCATATATTTAATGCGTTAAGCGCATCAATCGTTGTGGGGATTATGATTCTGCCCATGGTGGCTTCTCTTTGTGATGATGCGATCCGTGCCGTGCCCAATACATTGAAACAAGGTGGATACGCGTTGGGAGCAACCCCGTTTGAAGTCATCACCCAGGTGATCATCCCCGGTGCATTTTCCGGGATTATGGCATCCTTCATTCTGGCGGTTTCCAGAGCGTTTGGCGAAACTATGGCAGTGACGCTTGCTGCAGGCGCTACACCAAATCTTACCGTTAATCCTTTGGAAAGTATCCAAACCATGACGGCTTATATCGTACAGGTGAGCTTGGGAGATACGCCTGCCGGTGGAATTGAGTACCAAACCATTTTCGCTGTGGGCGCATTGCTCTTCTTTGTCACATTAACGATGAACATCATTGCCAACCGAGTGATGCATCATTTTCGAGAAGTGTACGAATGAGCAGCCAAAATTCATTATTTCAAACAGACTTGAAACGACGTCGAAAAATTGAGAACATATTTCGCATCATTAGTATGATCATCACCTGGACCTCAGTGCTGATATTATTTGTCCTACTCACTCATGTTACGTTGGAAGGTTTTCATCGGTTGAATCTGGGATTTTTACAGAATTTTCCTTCCCGGTTTCCCGATAAGGCCGGACTAAAATCCGCGTTGTACGGAAGCGTTTGGCTGATCAGTATGATTTTTATCATTTCTGTCCCTCTGGGTACTGCATCTGCCATTTACCTTGAAGAGTATGAGAAAAAAGGACCGTTGGGTAAATTTATCGAGATCAATATTTCAAACCTGGCAGGGGTTCCTTCCATCGTGTATGGTATTCTTGGACTTGTCATATTTGTTCGGTTTATGGGATTAGGACGCAGTGTTCTTGCTGGCAGTCTGACCATGTCATTACTAATCTTACCTGTGATCATCATCGCCGCCAGAGAAGCACTCAGGGCGGTTCCGCAGAGTATCCGTCATGGAGCATATGCGTTAGGTGCAACAAAGTGGCAAACCATCGTTCATCATGTGCTCCCCGCATCCACTCCTGGAATTTTGACGGGTGTCATTTTAGCTATGTCCAGAGCGATTGGAGAAACGGCTCCGTTGATCATGATCGGTGCACTCACGTATGTGGCATTCATTCCCGAAGGACCCATGGATTCCTTTACGGCGTTACCCATTCAGATTTTTAACTGGGCATCCCGCCCACAAGCAGAATTTCAGTCGGTTGCTGCCGCAGGGATTATCGTCCTTTTAGGCGTTTTACTCCTGATGAACGCAGCGGCAGTGATTATCCGAAATTATTTCCAAAGGAAGTACAAATGGTAGAATTATCCAGAAAGGATCACGCTGTCACCCATCATAAGTCGGTGGAAATATCTGATCCGGCAATGGAAACCCTAAACGTTACTATAAAATATGGTGAGTCAATTGCAGTTAATGATTGTTCATTGAAATTTCAAAAAAACCGTGTCACAGCCATTATTGGTCCGTCGGGGTGTGGGAAAAGTACATTGATCCGCAGTCTGAACCGCATGAACGATTTTATTGATGACTTTTCATTAACCGGGCAAGTCATGTTTGCAGGAGAGGATATTTACAATCGTAAAGCAGATCCAGTTGAAATTCGACGACGGATCGGCATGGTCTTTCAGAAACCAAATCCTTTTCCGAAGTCCATTTATAAAAATATCATCTGGGGTCCACAGATCAACGGATTCAAGGGTAACCCAGATGAATTGGTGGAAAAAAGCCTCATCAATGCGGGACTTTGGGACGAAGTGAAAGATCGGTTGAACGGATCCGCGATGGCATTATCCGGAGGACAGCAACAGCGGCTTTGCATTGCCCGTGCGATTGCCATGAAACCCGAAATCATTTTGATGGATGAACCAGCATCGGCATTAGATCCCAAATCCACTGCTCGGATAGAGGATCTTATTGAAGAGCTCCGACAGAATTACACCATCGTGATCGTCACACACAATATGCAACAGGCAGCGCGGATTTCCGATTACACTGCGTTCCTTTACAACGGAGATTTGGTGGAGTTTGGTGTGACCAAGCATATATTTACAAATCCGGATCGAAAAGAAACAGAAGATTACATTACCGGAAGATTCGGTTAAAGAAGGAGTTTAAAATGGTTCGTCATCTGCAAAAAGAAATAGATAAATTAAAGAAGTCGATCTTATCGGTAGGTATTTTGGTGGAAGAAAGTCTTCGGGATAGCGTAAAAGCGTTATCAGATCGAAACATCGATCTGGCAAAAAAAGTGATCGAGGGCGATAATCTGATCGACCAGCTTGAGATCGAAGTGGAGGAAGAATGTTTGAAAATTCTTGCGCTTCACCAGCCGGTGGCAATTGATTTACGATTTCTCATTTCTGTGTTGAAGATCAACAATGACCTAGAGCGGATCGGTGATCTGGCATCGAATATTGCCGAGCGTGCTATTGCACTGGCCAAAAAGCAGCCCATATCCATACCAAAAGCGATTCCCCGTATGGCAAAAATTGTGCAGACTATGTTGAAAAATAGTTTAGATGCTCTGGTGGCGATGGATACCCAACTGGCAAATACAGTGTGTGAAATTGATGATGAAGTAGATCAACTCCATTGCAGCATGTATGAAAAAGTACAGAAACTGATCATGTCCGATCTGGAGAATATCGACCTATACTTTCAACTCATCAGTGTCTCCCGATATTTGGAAAGGGCAGCCGATCACATGACCAACATTGCCGAAGATGTCATTTATATGGTGGAAGGTGAAATCCACCGCCACCCCGGTTTAAATATGGAGTAAGCCCGGACCGAAATTCCTTTGCTGGATGATATGAACCCGAATAAATTTAATCTGGTTTTTTGAATCGCCCAGACAGACCTGACCATATCATGAAAATTTGACCATCCGTCGAACCTTGCTTTGGGCTGTTAAATATTTGCCATCACCAAAACAGGGAGCTGAAAGTCATGGAAAATCAACCTCGAACCCACAATAACCAGATGCCACAGGATGCCCGGATTTCTCAACACAAAATCGGTGGTGTGTATGACTCCATTGCGCCTCTATATGATATCTGGGGCAAACTCACGGAATCCCGGGCAAGAGACCGAGCGCTGGAATTGGCTGATATCCGCGATGGTCAGAACATCCTTGAAGTGGCAGTGGGGACGGGTATCGCTTTCCTTGAAATTGTCAAACAAAACCCCAGTGGAACCAATACCGGAATTGATCTGTCGCCCGGTATGTTAAAAAAAGCCACGCACCGACTACAACCCCTTTCACATCTTAATTACACAATCAGCATTGGCACAGCATTTCAACTGGAACAAACTGACAATAGTGTCGATACTCTGGTGAATAATTACATGTTCGACCTCATTCCATTTGATGACATGGATAAAGTGATTATTGAGTTTAAACGGGTGTTGAAGCCCGGTGGAAAACTGGTCCTTGTGAATATGACACAAGGTGAAAAATTCGGCAGCCACATTTATGAACGAATCTACCGGATATCTCCCCGCACTATGGGTGGATGCAGAGGCGTGGAATTATCAAATAAATTATTCACACATGGATTTACCATTCACTCTCGGGAATACTATCAGCAGATGCTTTTCCCATCAGAAGTGATTCTGGCTGAAAAGTAAACGACTCTCACTTCTCAGGGAATAACATTTATACTCAGTGGTAAATTTCAACGGATTTTTTTGAATTTATTGAAATCAAAGAGCCTATTATTTTTAATAGAAAACTGGACAAAATATGATCAATATTCAACCCGGAATTTTATCGGCGGTCCCCGCACACGCTCGATACCTGACATTTTCACTTATACCCGGTGGGGATCCGGTAACGGCACTCCTTGAATTACGCAGGATCACATCTGGGAAAGAAGCAGTGATCGGCTTGGGGGCTTCTCTCATCGAAGTATTAGGTAAAACGATACCCGGATTACATGACTTTCCTTCTTATTCCCATGCAGGGATTGATATTCCCGCAACACCGTTTGCCCTGTGGTGTTGGTTACGTGGATCGGATCGAGGTGAGCTCGTCCATCGTACCCATCAAATTCAACAGGCATTAGCAACTGGATTTCGATTAAATGATGTGACGGATGCCTTCAAATACCAATCCGGGTTGGACCTTACCGGATACGAAGATGGCACCGAAAACCCCGAAGGAGATAAAGCTATTCAGGCTGGCATCGTTCAGGGAGTAAGTGAAAAGTTGGATGGCTCTAGTTTTGTAGCGGTTCAGAAATGGATTCATGATCTGAATAGTTTCGAGTCCTACCCGTTGGAGGAACAAGACAATATGATTGGCAGGCGAAAGTTGGATAACGAAGAGTTGGAAGATGCTCCAAAATCCGCTCACGTCAAAAGAACAGCACAGGAGGATTTCGATCCAGAAGCCTTTGTTCTTCGCCGATCGATGCCTTGGGCGAGCAGTACTCAAGAGGGGTTGGTTTTTGTGGCTTTCGGAAAATCCACTGACGCTTTTGAAGCATTACTGAATCGCATGGCAGGTGCAGAAGATGGGATTCACGATGCGCTATTTCGATTTACCCGGCCCGTCACCGGTAGTTATTTTTGGTGCCCGCCGGTTCACAATAACCGATTGGATCTGACCGCTCTGGGGATAGACTAAACACAATGGTTACCATGATCCAGACTAAAAAATAGAGAATGAGATATGAAATTTAAAATGAGTCCAAATATTGCCATTCCATCCACAGATGTGTTCAAAGCAGCTGAATTTTATACCCAGGTTTTGGGATTCTCAAAAAAATCTATGGAACCCGGGATGGTTGAAATAAACGCTGATCCCATTACATTATTTGTCACTGATGACTCACAGCTTCACGGACCTGTCATGGAATTATTTGTGGATGACCTTGAAGCTGCCCGTGACCATTTGGTGGCACATGGTTGCGAAGTGATCAGATGGAGGGGAAAAGGGAATGATTGTTATATCAAAGATCCGTTTGGAGTCACGTTTAATTTATGGGAAGTAAAATAGTGGAAAATATTCTGATATTCATGATTCCCGGTAATCATGCGATACCTATCCCCTGCGACCTGAAATGCTCCTGTTTCAGCCTGAAAACATTAAAACTGGAGAGAAAATGCATTTGACCTTATTACAAATCATCACTGTATGTCTGCTCATTTGCGGTATTGTTGTCATGGTGTTGGCTTCATCAATAACCATGCGTTTACTCCAGCTGCTGAAAGAAGGAAAGTATGCCGGTGCCTGGAAGTTTATGTATATCCTGATCATGATGTTTCAGTTCGGATATGTTTTCACGATTATCCTGACCGTATTTTTCCCTGCAAGTCTGATCAACCTGATCGCAGGTATCGTATTTCTGCTGGGTTCGCTTTTTGTTTTTGTGGTGATGAGGGTAAGCGAAAAGACCATCCGTCAGCTGTTTGCCACCACTGTATCCAAAGATTTCATCGAAAATATTGTTCAGTCTATGGCGGATACACTGATTGTTGTAAATCTATCTCCTGATGGAACAATCACCGAGGTAAACGAGGCCACATTACGTATGCTGGGTTATAACCGGGAAGATCTGATCGGTGAAAGCATTAATATCATATTAGACACGGAGCATTTAGACCCTAACGTAGAAATTAGTAATAATCAACATGTGACATATCGTACTAAAACGGGGGATGAAATTCCCGTTCTGTATTCCAGATCGAAAATGTCAGGTATTGACAACTCACATTCCGGATATATTTATGTGGGGCAGGATATCTCAAAGATCGTCAGAGCAGAACGGGCGATAAAAAAATCTGAACATCGGTACCGGTTTTTGGCAGAACAGTTGGAAGAATCCAATACATTGAAGGAGCTTTTGCTGGATATCATTACCCATGATCTTAAAAATCCTGTTGGTGTGATCCAGGGCATGTCTGATTTGTTGGTCCAGGAGTCCCCTGACAACGAATTGATAACGGGTATCCGGGATAGCAGTGAAAATATTTTAAAGGTCATCAATAATGCAACTGTACTTTCTAAATTAGCCATCGGTGAAAAGTTGGAGATGGAACCCATCGATGTGACAAGCTTAATGAAGGAGGCCGTGGACAACTTTAAACTGGCGCTTGAATCAAATGACATGACGGTTGAAGATACTCTCTCATCCCCAGTGATTATTGAGGGACATCCGGTTCTTGTTGAGATATTCAATAATTACGTGTCCAACGCTGTAAAATATGCGAAATCCGGAAAAATAATCATCCTTGGAGTTGCAAAATTTGACCGACATTTAAGGTGTTTTGTGAAAGATTTGGGAGAGACGATCCCAAGACAATTCGGCGGTAAAATATTCGAAAGAAAAGTACAATTGGAAAATGGCAAAGGTAAGGGCACAGGTTTGGGACTTGCCATCGTAAAGCGCATTGCCGACGAACATGGTGCCGTTGTGGGAACGGTCCCAAATGAACCAACAGGCAATATCTTTTATATCGATTTCCCAATAGGAAAGATTATAGAAACCAATAAAGGTGATCAAAAAACATGATGAATATCAGCTCATGGATTGAAAATTTTACAGGATTCAGTCCGGAATTCCAAGGGCAACTCATATCATCCGTTGTAATTATTTTGATTCTGGGACTATTACGTCGGTTGGTGCTGCGTGTTATATGGCGAAGGACAGAAGATAATCAACTGAGATATCGTTGGCAAAAAACGGTCACTTATGTTGCAGTAATATTGGGAATATTTTTAGTGGCAAGAGTGTGGTTTGCAGGTATCCAGCCTGTGGCCACATTCCTTGGATTGATCACTGCTGGTTTAGCCATCGCATTAAAAGATCTGGTGACCGGTCTGGCGGGATGGTTATTTATACTCTGGCGGCGTCCTTTTGAGGTTGGACATCGAATTCAAATTGGCAATTTTCGAGGTGATGTCATTGATATTCGTATCTTCAAATTCAGCCTGATGGAGATTGGCAATTGGGTTGATGCAGAGCAGAGCACAGGCAGAATTATCCATATCCCTAATGGATTGATCTTCACAGAGGTTTTGGCAAATTACAGCCAGGGATTTCGATTCATCTGGCATGAGATACCCGTACTTCTTACATTTGAAAGCGACTGGGAAAAAGCAAAAGAAGTTCTCGCAGAAATTACCAACAAACATGCCCATCACTTGTCACAAGCTGCCGAGAAACGAGTAAAAGAAGCCAGCAAACGATATTTGCTCCATCAAAGTGTACTTACACCGACGGTTTATACCACTGTAAAAGACAGCGGCGTTTTACTCACGATTCGTTACTTGATAGAACCTCGAAAACGACGCGGGAGTGAACAGGATATATGGGAAGCAATATTGCGTGAATTCAGCCAATATCCGAATATCGACTTTGCATATCCCACACAACGGTTTTTTAATAATTCCACTGAAGGGAAAACACCGCCAAACTCAGACTGATTAAGTGAATTACTATTCTGAAAAACTGTCTGCAGAACGATTGGAAAAATGCTACGAGATTGCCCCACCGCGCATCCGGCAGTATCTGAAAGCCGAGATCGATTATATTCGAAGTGTTATCCCACCTACTTCTCGTGTGCTGGAACTGGGTTGTGGATATGGACGAATTTTCAAAGACCTCGCTCATCATTGTAAATTGCTGGCAGGTATTGATATCTCTGTCGAGAATCTGAAATTGGCTAAATCCCTGCTGATTCGTTACCACAATATTTTCCTTTGCGAAATGAATGCAGTTGAATTGGGTTTTAAGGACAATTCTTTTGATGTGGTTCTTTGTATCCAAAACGGACTCTCGGCATTTCATGAAAATCCGTTGACTTTAATGCAGGAGGCGATCCGCATCACCAGACCTGGGGGGTTCGCTTTATTTTCAGGATACTCTGATAAAATTTGGGATGCTCGTTTGGAATGGTTCATCCGGCAGTCTGAATACGGATTGCTGGGTGAGATCGATCACAACGCAACCGGGAATGGTAAAATTGTATGTAAAGATGGCTTTCGAGCAACCACCTTCCGGCCGGATGATTTCACACGTATGGCGGCACGACTTGGGGTGACACCAACGATTACTGAAGTGGATGACTCCTGTCTGTTCTGTCGGATAGAGGCCCAGAATAATTTTGAATGAGCACCTTCCTCAAATTCCCACAGATCAGTATTTTGACAACTGTTTTGTTGAGTTAAATGTTATATCCCATCAAAAAATAAATTTGAAGGATCATATATGAGAAACCAATTTCTTACACAAAAATTAAATCCCCGGCGGTGGACAACAAATAGTCTTTTCAGCGCTACGGCAATACTCATATATTTGTCCGCTGTCAAATTTCTGATCCCCTTCCTCACACATTCTGATTTTGAATTTCACCGCGATGAGTTTCTATACATGGCTATGGCAGATCATTTATCCTGGGGCTTTATGGAAGTTCCACCATCCATTGCAGTTTTTGCTAAACTTACCTTTTGGTTATTTGGGAATAGTCTCATTGCAGTCCGATTTTTCCCAGCGCTCACCGGGGCTTTTACGGTATTTCTTGTCGGTCTCATTACCCATGAAATGGGTGGAAAACGATTCGCCCAATTTTTAGCAGCCACCGCATATCTGGTGTCGTTAATTTATTTACGGATCAACTTGTTCTTTATGCCCGTTACTTTTGAGACTTTTTATTTTGTGCTCGGTGTCTATGCATTCGTCAGGATTTTGAAAACGGATGCGCCAAAATGGTGGATTATATTAGGTGTTGTTACCGGATTAAGTATGCTCAATAAGTACTCCATGCTGCTCTTTGGGTTTGGCGTGGCGGTTGGTCTGTTATTCACTCCTCACCGTGAAAAATTCAAAAACAAATGGTTGTGGATTTCTGCACTCATCGTTGTGTTAATATGGTTGCCCAATCTTGCCTGGCAGCATTCGCAGGGATGGCCCTTCTTTGAACATATGCGCGTACTGAGTGCAACTCAGTTATCTAACATAAATCCTATCACATTTCTTCTGGTGCAGATGCTAATCAACTTGTATGCAGATCCAATCTGGCTATTGGGATTATTCTTTCTATTCAGATCACCTGAAGGCTCCCTTTACCGACCACTTGGCTGGATGTACGTTTCCATTTTGACTGTACTGTTACTACTCAGCGGAAAAATCTATTACCTTGCGCCTGCATATCCCATGCTGTTTGCTGCAGGCTCCGTATTCATAGAAGGATTTGCACATCGGAAGTCTAAAAATTGGGTAAAACCAGCTATATCCGGATTTCTGATTCTGGGAAGTATGACCATGCTGCCTATTGCTTTCCCGTTGGCTTCGGTTGATGGTCTTATCAAATATTTCGAGTTTGGTTCAAAATACATGGGTATTAAGGAAGCTTTAAGATGGGAAGACGGTCAATTCTACGAACTCCCCCAGGACTATGCCGATATGCAGGGGTGGGAGGGAATGGCCGCAACGGTCGCCTCCACTTATTTCAGTCTGCCGGACTCGGATCGGGTGAAATGCACAATATTTGCCAGTAATTATGGTGAGGCAGGAGCCATTAGTTATTACGCGAAAAAATACAACATCCCGAAAGCCATTAGCCAAAACGGAAGCTTCTGGTTGTGGGGATACGGTGAAGCTACAGGTGAAGTAATTATTACCGTAGGATTTGACGAAGGGATAAAAGACTTTTTTACAGAAGTTTATCCCGGTGAACAATTTAAATACGAACACGCCAGAGAAGATGGAATTCCAATATTTATCGGATATCAGTTGACCATGCCCATGAATGAATTATGGGATTATTTCAAAAAATACCGGTATTAAGAATTCCAATCTGGTAGGAAAATCGATAAAGAAAAGTTCGCGTATTTAAAACTAGTTTTATGCCGATGTAACTGTGAGACAACCAGTAGAAATTCAGGAATATTATGCCTGTTTTATTACCAATAATCTGATTAAAATTGAAAGTAAATAGGAAAGGAAGGATTGTATGAAATCACTATTCAAATTCATTGGATTGGCCCTATTCTTGGCCGTTATTGTGTTATTGGTTGGCGGATTGCTGGTGTCGAATGATTACCAGTATGAGCAGTCCATTACCATTAATCAACCAAAAGAAATCGTCTGGTTGAACGTGTCCACATTCAAGGCGATGGACAGGTGGAGTCCTTGGATGCAAATGGACTCTCAAATGATCTCAACCTTAACGGGTATTGACGGAACTGTGGGTGCAAAACAATCCTGGGAAGGGAATAAAGACATGGGATCAGGTAGCCAGGAGATTACGAATATCGATCCACCCAACCGGCTGGATACCAAATTGATGTTTCATGAGCCCTTCGAGAGAGAAACCAACACCTATATCAAATTGTTACCCATAGGGACAACAACCATGGTCACTTGGGGATTCGAGGCAGAAATTCCTTACCCTTTTAATTTTATCATGCTTTTTATGAATAACGAAGATGCCATGGGCAAGGCATTCGGGGAAGGATTAGCCTCTCTTAAAGCCATTTGTGAATCATAATATTTAAACAAATGGTGAAACTGAAGTCATGATCTTTGAAAATATTGATTGATAAATCCTTTCAAACCAATTCTCTTCTTATGTTTTCACAAGTGATAATCAGAGTCAGTCAAGGGACTCAACAAGACATGTATCGATGGGTGTTACAACGCGTAGCGTCGAATTATGCTACCCCGAATCTCGCCCATGAGCTCCGGACATGGGTTTATTGAAAGGCTTACTGCCAGCTGCTAATTGCTACTGCCACTCTTCAACTCTTTCTTTATTTCCTGTCAATCTTCCGCCTGACCAAGTCTCGACGGACACTCTCCCAACTCTTTAAACTTCTTCTACTCCCATATCGGTCTTTGACTGTTAGTCGTGGGTGGGAATATTTTATAAAGAATTGTAAACGAGCCAGACTGCCATTGCTGCTGCCACTCATCCCCTTCCCCAACCTGTCTACCTATTAACTCGTTAACTTGTTAAACTCTTTCTTTATTTCGTGTCAACTCGTTGTTTGTCTCTCCCTAGGATTTTCCATCTGATAAAAGGATACATCCACCCCGTAGTAGTGGGCTGGTTTTCGGTAGGTGAGTCCGATTTTTTCCAGAACCCGTTGGGAAGCGATATTTTCCGGGAGGGTGACACCCACAATGGTGGGAAGTTCCAATTCCTGAAATCCGTAATCCCGAACGCCGTGGCCAATTTCGGTGGCATACCCTTTCCCCCAGAATTCAGGGAGAAACCGATACCCAATCTCAACATCGGCGGTATTATCCAGATGTTTCAGGATGATCCATCCCATATACGTGCCATCCTTTAAAATTACAGACCATAGCCCAAATTGTAGATTTCTCTCGTGATAGTCCATGACCCGTTTGTAGGTGGCAAGCGTTTCTTCCATGGTTTCTTCCGGCTTGTGAATATACTTCATCACATTCGAGTTCCGGTGGAGTGTATGCATGGCGTCGATATCCGATTCTTTCAACGGACGTGCAAAAAGTCGCTCTGTTTGAAATTCGGGAAGCATTATCGGCGGGGTCATTCGGATGATTCCAATAGATCGGTCTGATTACCGGAAGATAATTCTTCGATTTTCTGTAGTGGTTTTTCCAACTGCCGTGAACGGGTAGTGGTGAGGGACTGATAATCTTTTGTGGCGGTCTCCAGGCTTCTGCCCATTTTATCCAGCATGTCTGCAAAGAGTTTCCACTGCTTCCTGAACTCGTTCACCAGGTTCATCACTTCGGTGGCTTTGTCTTCCATAGCAAAATTTTTCGTGGCTTGATGGATCAGCGATAACACTGCATATAGGGTGAGTGGCGAACACAGCAGCACTTTATTTTCCAGCGCATAGGTGATAAGTCCCGGGTCTTCCATATTCACGAAACCGTAAATGGACTCATTGGGGATGAACAGTATTACATAGTCCAATGTACCTTCACCGGGATTGACATATGCCCGTCCCGCCACCGCTTTGATGTGATTTTTCACGTCCTTCAAAAAATGATCTTTTTCCGTTTTCCGATGATGGTCGTCCGTGGCGCCAACATATTCTTCATAATGTGCCAGCGGGAACTTCACGTCCATATTGAGGACCTTCTCTTTGGGGAGCAGGAACGTATAGTCGGGTTTCTCACCAGACTCCACGCTAGACTGTTTCAAATAATTGATACCTTTTACCAGACCGATGAACTGCAGGATGTCCTCCACCATCCGCTCACCCCACTGCCCCCGCTTTTGCGATGACGACAGTACTTCCCGCAGACCGCTTGCCGTTTCACGGAGTTTCTGCGTTTCCGAGCGGTTCTCCTGCAATCGTGTATTCAGTTCGGTGGACTGATCGCTCAATCCCTTCAGCGTTTTGGACATCTCTCCCAGATTCTGATCGATGAGCTTCTTCTTTTCTGTGAGTTTTTCCTCGGTAGTATCCAGCACGGTTTTAAATTTTTCGTTCGCCATTTTGATGAACTCTTCGGAATTACTTTTCACCACATCACCCGCTAGAGCTTTAAAGGCGTTTTCCATCTCCTTTCGGATTTCCAGCAGTCTCGCTTTTTCTTCCACTAACTGTTTGGATATCTCATCTACACGGGTCCTCGCTGTGGCCTCTGCCCGTTCGGATTCTTTCAAGACGTTGCGCAGTTGGTCCATTTCTGTTAACCGCTTTTCCGCTTCTTCCAGCCGGGTAGTGAGAGCAATACCGGAATTTTTCGAAACGTCCAATTGTTCCTTGAGGGATTCCACCTCCGACGGAGAAATATCTTTGCCTGTCTTCTTTTTCAAAAACCATCCGGCAATAAATCCGATGAATAGTACACCGATCGTGATGATTGTATCGGTCATGAGGTTTCTTCTCCATTGTTATTGTTGAGGGAATCTACCGATTCGGTGTCTGTCCATTTTCCGATCCAGTATCCGATGATAGCAAATCCCAGTCCCCACAAGATGTATCCCAAATAGGATTCAATGAGCCACGCCGGTTCGATGCGATCCAAGAATCCACGAGTTTCGCCATAGTATGCCGCAACCGTTCCCACAAACCCGAAGACCGACGACAGGAACACCCCCCGACGGCTTGCATGTTTCATGAACACGGCGGCTACCGGGAACGCCACCGCGGTTGTGAGGATACCCGAAGACAGATAAAAAATATCCCACAATGAATTGATGGACATTGAAAACAGCATGGCAACCACAACCGTAAGAGCGGTAACTGCTTTTGAAAATCCGGTTTTTTGTGAAATAGGTTTGTCATGGGAAAAGTCATAAGCAATGCTCAACCCCATTACATTCAGGCAGGTATCGATGGTGCTCATGGCGGCGGCCACCAGTCCCAGAGTAAGGATGAGCTTCAGCCAGGCCGGGGCGTAGTCAGCGGCGAGGGTAGCGAAAATGGCATCTCCCTCAAAGCCAATATGAGCGGGGAAAGCACCAGCAGTCATAGGATATAATTTCAGTGCAGCGATACCAATGAACATGGGGATGATCCCTACAAAGAGAAATCCGTTTACGGCACCGATGATGACCCCTTTTCGAGCGGCACGAGGACTTTCAGCTGCCTGTACCCGCAGCCACAGGTCTGCTTCGAATATCCAACCGGGTAAGTACGCCACCAGCGTCAACAGAATGATCATGATACCCGGTGAGAACAACGCCACCCAGCTCACCCCGGACTTAGCGCCGGTGGTTGCAATATCCGGTAACGTGCCTCCGGATTGGGATAGGCCTGTCCATGCCAGACCGGCGACGAACAAGATGTACAATGCCACTAAAACGAATTGCAATTTATCCGTGGTGACAACAGCTCGGAATCCCCCAAAGGTCATGTAAATACCCACCACCACACTGATGATAACAATCACCCAATTGAGGGAAATCCCCAGTTCCGGTGACAGCAGATTTGCAGCCACATAAATTTCAGCACCACCCCACACCAGGAACACAAACGCCAGCGCCAAGGCTACGGCTTTCCGGGCAGATGAACCGAACCGACCACCCACCATTTCTGGTTGACTGAAGGCGGTCAATTGATGGTATTTCCCGGAGAGCTTATAGATCATCCACAAGGCGATGAGCCAGGGGAAGGTGATGATCCAGAATGCACCGATGCCGTACCAATAGAACAACTGAACCGCATACACACAGGACCACGACACGGACATGAATCCGGCGGAAAGCGACAACCCCACTGACAACGGACTCAACTTTCGACCGGCGGTCCAGTGGTCGGCTTCTGTCTGCTGTTTGGTGTACGAGTACCAGCCGATGGCGAGAGTAATCGCCACATAGATCAGCAGAGCAATCCAGGCAATGAGCATAATGTATCCTTGTTGGAGATTAACGGTTAAAATCGATCAGTCGTCACTGCCGAGATGAAATCATTCCAATCGGGAGACGACCTTCAAATAAATTTAAGAAAAAGGATATGTACGGGAGATGGGGTTTTTAGAGGCGAGGGGCGAGTGAATAATCTTATTTATCAATCCTGTCAATGATACGGTATGATTTAGTAGTACCATTTTTCCAATGCATCTATAATTACTTGGATTCTAGTAATAAATACAACATTTGATAACTCATCGAAAAATACTTGGTTTGACGATTTGAAACCAAATTAGGTTTATTTGTTTCATTTTTAAATACTTGTAAATTGTCCCGATGACACCAATTCAAAATTCATCTATTGACCTCATCGTCGTTCTGGGTCCCACTGCTACGGGCAAGACGCAGTTGGCAGTTCAGATCGCTGATGCCATTGATTCGGAGATCATCTCTGCGGACTCACGGCAGGTATACCGCAAAATGGACATCGGCACCGGTAAAGATTTAACAGAGTACAAACTACCTCATCGGTTCATCCCTTTTCATCTCATCGATATTTTAGACCCCCAGCAGGACCACAGTGTCTTCGATTTTCAGCGAAATTTTTATCCCAAGTATCAATCCCTGCTCAATGAGGGGAAGTGCCCCGTGTTGTGTGGAGGAACTGGTCTGTACATCGAATCTATTTTGCTGGGGTTTAAGCTTTGCCCCGTCCCCCCGGATGAATCACTTCGGGCAGAACTGTCAACCTGCACCATTGAAGATCTCCGCGAAAAGCTACTGACTCTGAAACCGGAACATCACAACACCAGTGACCTAATCCACCGTAAACGGTTGATCCGTGCCATCGAGATTGCTGTCCATTCGGGGGTGGAACTGGAACCGCCCGTTACGATCCAAAATTCGTTGGTGCTGGGGGTCACATATCCCCGAGACGAGGTGAAACAACGGATTACAACTCGTCTGAAACACCGACTGGAAAACGGAATGATCGAAGAAGTAAAAGCGCTTTTGGATTCCGGTATCACCTTCGAACGGTTGAACTATTTCGGGCTGGAGTACCGGTTCATCGGGCAGCATCTGGCAGGTAAATTATCATGGAATGACATGTTTCAGAAACTGAATACAGCGATTCACCAGTTCTCCAAACGGCAGATGACCTTTTTCCGCCATATGGAAAAACGTGGGATCGTCATCCACTGGATACCCTATGGAAACTTCGAAACCGCCATAGAGCTGATCAACGCAAGAGGCAAACCTTGATTGATTCGTTCCGCGCTTATTTGCGGAAGAAAACTATTCCCGGTGCTTGGACGATTAAGCCTGAATTTACAAAATCGTACCCCCGAATCATTGTGATCCCCGCTTATGCTGAGTTCAATTCTCTGCCCGATACTCTGGAATCGTTACAGCATCAATCTCCGAACTTGCTGAAAAATACAGCCGTCATCGTTATCGTAAACAATGGAGAATCGGCTGATGAAACGGTGCAGAAAAACAACGAATCAACGCTCATTTATTTAAGAAATACACGGTTCTCGTTCGATCTGGGGGTGGTGGATGCATCTTCTCCCGGATTGGCTTTCCCGGATAAAATTGCCGGTGTGGGTGTTGCCCGTAAAATCGGGCTCGACCTTGCATTATCCTATTCCGAACCGGATACACTGCTACTTTCCACCGACGCGGATTGCATATTTGAAAAAAATTATCTTCAGCACATTTGGGAAGATCATCATGAAAATAATTGGCAAGCAGCGGTAGCTGGTTTTTTTCATCGACGTAGCGATGAACAGATGATGGATGAGGCCATTACCCATTATGAGAATTTTCTCATCACAACCGCAGAAAAGATGAAAAATGCAGGTTCGATTTTCGGATATCCAGCGGTGGGATCAACGATGGTAACAACGGCGGCTGCTTACGTTTCTGTGGGTGGCATGTCCCGTAAAAAAGCCACAGAAGATTTTTATTTTTTACAGGAATTGGCAAAATTCTGCGGTGTGCGATGGATCCGGGAAGTATTGATCCACCCCTCTGCTCGCCCGGAAAATCGGGTGTATTTGGGTACCGGTTTCCGAATGGTACAGGCGCGAGCCGGCGTTGACATGTCTTTGCTACATTATTCTGATAATGCGTTTAAAATATTGAAGGAATGGTTGTCGTTGGGACAGTCAGCGAAGGACAGGATGCTTGATTCTGTTTTATCGGAAAGCGAACTGATTCACCTTCATTTATCTTCATTTCTGAAAAAGGAAAAAATTGAATCCGTATGGAACAGTTTACAGAGGTCGTCTCCCACAGACGTACATTTCACGATGCAGTTCAATCGGTGGTTCGATGGCTTGAAAACGATTCGTTTATTGAAGTATTTTTCGGAATTGAAGAAGGAAATTTCGGCTTAAAAACCAGAAGGGACTCTCGGGCGAGAATCCCTTCTGGTTTTAACCACAACAAAGGAGAAGGAAGGTTTATTATTTAGTCATTTTAATCAAACTTCACGGTCGCTAACGCAATTTTATTGCTGTTGTTCCCGGTGTGCCTGAATTAATACGATTTATGATAAACAAGATTACAATCATGGAGCACTGTGAAATGAAGTTTGGACAAAGCATATAGTCAATTCACTATCAAAGTGAGCGATCTTTTGTAAAATTCAACATTGACGAGCCATCTAATTCAGTTTGGTCTTGTTGAAAATACCACCCAATATTATTTTGAAGATTACACGACTCAAAAGGAGTTGACCAATTTTTAAAAAATTACGTAACCTTTACAGGATGTAAGGATAAATTATGAATCAAATGGCAACGAAAATTAATTACCTCGATGGACCGCGATTGCACAGAGCCTTGGTTGCAGGCATTCACAAAGTCGTTTCCAGACAGGATTACCTCAATAAAATCAATGTTTTTCCAGTTCCGGACGGAGATACCGGGACCAATATGGCCTTTACTCTCAACGCTATCCTGGAAGGAACACAATCTCAGGTTTACCCGGATGTTGACAAAATGCTCATGACGGTAGCCGACTCTGCATTAGATGGTGCCCGTGGAAATTCAGGAGTCATTTTAGCCCAGTTTTTCCAAGGACTGTGCGACGGTGCAGCAGATATTCACAAAATGGATACCGCCGCATTTTCCGCTGCTATTGAATGTGGCGCAAAATATGCTCGCGAAGCCCTGGCAGAACCTAAAGAGGGAACCATCCTTTCTGTATTGACCGATTTTTCCACTCACCTTATCAATCTGATTGAAAGCGGAAACACAGATTTTGTCTCCCTCATGGAAAATGGACTAGAGAAAGCCGAAGAATCCCTCGCTAATACAATGTACCAATTGGAAGTATTGAGAAAAGCGGGTGTGGTAGATGCCGGTGCCCAAGGATTCGTCGATATGTTGAATGGAATCCATGACTTTATTAGCACCGGGTCCATCAAAGATTATATTGTACAAAACTACAGCAAATACCCTAGTTTGAAAATTCAGAGTGCTGGAGAAACGATTGACCTCACTTATCAGTATTGTACCGAATGCATGATCAAGGGTGAGGATATCCAGCATAAGCCCATTCGCAAAGAATTAATGGATATGGGGAACAGCCTGGTATTTGCCGGATCGAAGACAAAGGTCAAGATTCACATCCATTCCAACGAACCCGAAAAAGTTTTTCAAATCTGCGATAAATATGGAACCGTCTATGGCCAGAAGGTTGATGACATGCAGAAACAGCAGGAAATTTCTCATACGAAAAGAGCAGATGTTGCCATTATAACGGACTCCGGTTCAGACTTCCCGGATTATGATGAATTGGATGTTCACATGGTGCCGGTTAGGTATAGTTTTGGCGACAAAGGATACATTGATAAAGTATCCATGACCCCACAGGAATTTTATCACAAACTTGCAACATCCGCCCATCATCCACAAACATCTCAACCCTCACCCGGAGATTTTCGGCGGCAATACCAGTATATTTCGTCACATTACAAATCCATCATTTCGATCCATTTACCCCATAAGCTCAGCGGTACGTGGCAGTCTGCGGTCAGCGCATCCAAACGGATTTCTGATTCGCATATTACGGTGGTGGATTCCTGTACGGTATCCATCGCACAAGGACTCATTGTTTTGGCAGCTTCAGAAGCCGCACAGGCTGGAAAGTCACACGACGAAATTTTGAAGATTATCGATGAAGCAAAATCTAAAACGAAGTTGTTTGCCATCATACCTGACCTCAGTCATGCAGTGAGAGGAGGGCGTGTTAATTCGTCCAAAAAAAGGATTACCGACCTGTTTAATATTTCCCCAATTCTGACTATAAATGCAGAAGGTAGTATCCAAACTGCGGGTATCCGGTTTGGTAAGAAAAATCTGAACGCTAAAATGGCCAGTTTTGTTCTTAAAAAAATCCAACCAGGGAAATCATACAGGGTATTGGTTGCCCACGGCAATGACCTGCCCAGTGGTGAAAAACTAATGAAAGAACTAACTGATAAAGTTCCCGCTATGAAATCAGTTAATCTGGTGGATGTGGGCGCATTGTTTGGCATCCATGTGGGACCCGGAGCACTGGCGGTCGCGATCCAAGAGGTTCTGCCCGAATAATTGGGTAGCTCTATAACCAATCCATAATTGAAATGAAAGAGAAGTGATGGGATATATCATAAAAATTATCTTGAGTTATCTGCTGGGTTCGATCAGTGGTAGTCTCATTGCCGGTAAGATCAAAGGCGTGGATATCCGAAAAATGGGGAGCGGTAATGCAGGGGGTACCAATGCATTTCGAACACAAGGTGCCGGTTTTGCACTTGGTGTTATTCTCATCGATATTGCAAAAGGACTCATCGCAACTGTGTATGTGGCTCTGATGACCATTCCGTTTATATCCGACTCGGGTACTGCGAATACGGATATTCTGATGATCCTCTGCGGGATTGCCGCTGTCGTTGGCCATGTGTATCCTATCTATTTTGGATTCAAAGGCGGGAAAGGTGGGGGCGCAGCAATTGGTGTTCTGTTGGCGATTGCTCCAAAAATTCTACTTATCGCCGTAATCATTTGGATCATTAATCTGATTCTCACGGGATATGTGGGGTTGGGGACTATGATCGCTGCGGTTTCTATCCCCGCAATGAATTTGTTTTTACCTGTGAGTAATTCGTACTTTGCGTACTTCGCATTTCCCCTGGCTGCCTTTATTATCTACACACATCGGAGTAATATTAAACGAATGCTCGAGGGGAATGAAAATCGGTTTGAGAAAGCAATGATCTTGAGAAGGATCAAAAAAACTTAATTAGAATCTGATAAATGCATATGGGTATCTGATTCAAACGGATTGTATCCAAAATCAACCGTAATTGATCCAAGCCCCGAAGCGTAAAATATCAATCCAGCGCCATATCCGTAAATGCAATGGTCGAGTCGAAAATCCGCAAGTGACTCGGAGCCTGCCCCCCAATCCAGAAAAACGTGCCAATCTATACCCAGCTCCATGCCATTAAAATCAGTTCGGGGGAAGAGTGTCTGTTGGTACGACAGGTTTTGATAAATAATATTCTGGCTTTCCATCCAATTTTGTACGTCTGTGGGATTATCCAAGGGGACCGGGGAGTATCCTCGAACGAAATCCTCTCCTCCTAAATACATTCGCCTGAAAATAGGGAGTTTATCGGAAAATTGAAAGAATGCTTTTGTTTTAAAAGACAGAACGGGTTCCGCTGAGCGGTTATTGAGCAACACCCATTTGTTTATCCAGATTGCGACACTGTTAAAATCGATTGACTTACTAATTCCCACATTCTGGCTGACCTCAAAACCAATCCTGTTACCCTTTCGAGGATCAATATAAATATCCCGAGTGTCAAAATCGTACATAAAACCAAAAAACAGATGATCAAAACTTTTATCAGATTGGAGGGTTTCCAATTCATCTAGGTTTGATTCCCATTTGACGGTTCTGTGATCATATCCTGTGTATGCGACAAACTTATGTACCTCTCGGATATAAAAGCCGGTATTCACGGATACATCCTGCTGCGTTAATCTAAAGGGATATACCGCGTGGGCATTCGTTTGATCAAATGTGGTGAACCCAAATGAAATGTGGTTACCGGCAATCCATGGATCGTGTAGATTTAGAAAATAATTATTTACATCGCCGAAAGAGAATCCCAAATTGATGGTTTCATTGATTCCACGGAAATTAAGCAACCTCATTCCCATGCCGTACGACCATCCATCTTTCCCTTTAGCTTCATCATAATCGATAATGGGGAAAGGAATCCACCGTAGTCCCTCAATTACGTAAATCACATAGCTGGAGTCTTTCTGCGAGATATCAACGGAAGAGAAAATCCCTAGATTGTAGATTCGGTTTCGGTCTTCTTCGGCGAGTGATGGATTATATTGACTGGGGATGGGATGATGAATTTCTCGTAAAATGATAGAATCTTGAGTCTTGTCGTTTCCATGGATGCTGATTTGATTCACCGTGGCAGCCTGTGCCATAGCGAAACAGGTCATGTAAATAAAAAATAGAGTACTTCGATGCATATTACTAAATTTTTTTACTATTTTGGTGTTTAAAAAAAATGCCCCCAAAAAATGGGGGCATTCAATCAAATTTCAAATACCAGCTTACTTTTTTCGTCCTCTGGCCATTTGAGATCGTGCAACATCGCCATCTTTATCAACAAAATAAAGGAAGCCAGATTCACGAGTCACATTGGCATCTGCCACTTTTGAAGCATTACCACCGGCTTGTTTTCCGGTTGCCATTTGAGATCGCCATACATTACCATCTTTACCAAGATAGTATAGGTAACCTTTCTCCTTGCTGACGCCGACGCGAGCAACTTTTTCAGCCATAGTTTTTTCTCCTTGTAGTTAAATATTGAAAGTTCTGTTAATACTGTGTGCCTAATTCTATTTCTTTACCCCCGATAAAGTCAAGGATTTTATCAGAGAAATCTTCAATACATGTATAAATATTTTGTTTGGTCACCAAAATACCACACGCTATCCCCTCCTGTTTTTCTCGAAATTGTCCATTACAGAGGAAAATTCCCTCAAATTTGGACAATTAAAGAAGGTTGACGTCTGGATATTTTCCCCAATTGTCGTCGTTTTTTTAGTCCCGTAGTGATGTCCAGGATGAATTATTGTATCTTCGGGTAAGCGATTTATGATGTTATACACACTGTGATAAAGTTGTGTCAGATCGCTCTTTTCACCAATCACCCTTCCGGTTCTTCCGACAAAAACGGTATCTCCGGTGAACAAATGTTCTTCCTGTTCATTCCATAAGCAAATACTATCTGGATAGTGCCCGGGTGTATGTAATGCCGTGAGTTTTATTTTCCCCAACTCAATGATGGATTTATGGCGAACACCCAAAAACTTTCCATCGTGCACGGGACTTTCAAGATGTTCAAACCCATGGATGATTGCTGATGGGAACCGGTGAATGATCCGATCACAGTAAACTGTATGATCTCCGTGCGAATGAGTCAGAATGATTTTTTGAAGCGATAATCCTTCATTATTGATAATATGATAAATCGGATCGGGCTCAACAGATGGATCGATGATACCGGCAACTTTCGTGGATTGACACCAAACCAGATAGCACAGGTTTTTATCAAACCCACCTTCAAATGTTAGAATGTTCATTGTGATTTAAAAAGTGAGATAAAAATCGGACCAGTCCGTATGCCTCTTTGAGGAGAAACCAAATATTACCCATCCGTTCAATTGTTTTATGGCCGTACAAGTGGGATATGTGCAGCATATTTCGAGGAAGGGTTTCCGATAATCGAACCGATTCCGTGAAAGGTACCATAGAATCGTTGGCGCCATGAAGGATAAATACTTTCTGCTGGAATTGACTGCACCACAACCGTGGCGAAAGATCCTCCAATTCCTTTCTACAGGTCTCGCGGATCAGTTGAATCGTTTTGAGCACATCCGAATTATAGTTCGCTGTCATCAAACTTTCCACGAATGATTGGTCGAAATCGGATAACGTTTTGAAATGTTCGTCAACTTTATCCATTTCATCGGCTACTCGGAAAGATAAATTTTCTCTGATTTTTTCTGTGTCAAATCCTGGGTTCACATGGCGGAGATAATTATGCATGATGACAATCCCGGCCCAGTCATTGGGTTTGATATGGACTTCGTTGTTGTTATGTCGAAATTTTCCCGTGATCAGAAAATTCATCGAGGAATCGAAATCAAAAAAAGTGCTGTAAATCATTATACTGGCAGGGTGAGGTGATTGCATTCGTGAATCCATACAGGCTTTGAGAAGCAATGCACCGCCAAAACTCATCCCAACAACAGTTATCCGGATCTTGAGCGCTGGCTCCTGTGTCAACACCCACTGATAGAAATGAGCCATCCATTCCACATTTTCCGGTGAGATGATTAATTGCATCAGCAGTGGAATGCGGGGCATGTACACTTTGAACCCCAGACCAGACATGACGTGCGCCAGACTAGTGGCTTCTTCGTGATCTTCGCCAAATGGCGTTGCTCCGGGATAGAGAATGACTATCTTTCGGATTTTTCCTTTTGGATAGATAATCTTTAAAGGGACATATTCTCCATTCAATCCGGGATATTCAGCTCGAACTACATGATTGGGTTGAGTATCCACCTTCGATAGCGAAAAGGCATTCCGAACAAACCGAATGGCGTCGATTGAAATAGGGAAAATCATTGAACTGTTGAAATGATGGCAGTTCCGGCACCGAATTCTTGAACCAACTGACTTCCCCAAAAAGCAGTGATAATCACCCCGGCAAAAAGTGCCAAGATAATTATCCAGCGTAAAGTAGGCATCGTTTTGTTTTTCAGCTGCACCAATAGCAGAATAAAACCGGATATCAGACCGATCCAGACCATCAAATTCCCCGCAAACTCATGGTTATTGAGAGTTGAGGTTATACCAGCAATGCGTTCTGCTTCACGAGAAGCCAGGTCTCCAGATAAACCGGATATCAACCCCATCACAGCACCACCACAAATCAGCGCGACTGAAAAATAATTGGGGATATCCTTTTTAAACAACCTGGTGATCTCAATAACCAGTGCGGCTGAATACAGCGCCACTGGAAAGTGGACAAA
>FLOH01000296.1_pt1 | contig 121999 bp, 92 predicted proteins | sample 756751 | NCBI WGS metagenome assembly FLOH01 (sample SAMEA4026879, study PRJEB14308) | marine metagenome | biome: coastal water; material: water | depth 74 m
TACGCTTGCATAGTCCGGCAATATTTACATTTAAATTTACCATTTCAGATCTTTTGAATTAAAAACAGGGCCTTCGGTACAAACACATTCATTTCCTCTAACTGTAGGAGTTACACAACATAAACAAGCACCAATACCACACGCCATCATGTTTTCCAATGAAGCTTCACATTCAATGTTTTTTTCAAGCGCGATTTGTGCGACAGCCTTCATCATCGGATCGGGACCACATGTGTAGATATGATCAAAGTCCATATTCTCTGCAAAAATAGAATGTTGAGTTACAAGACCTTTTTCACCCATTGAACCATCTTCGGTAGTAACCAGCACTTTGCCAAATTTGTTAAACTCATCTGTTAAGAAAACATCGCCCTTTGATCTTGCCCCAATTAGAAAGGTTACTTCAGTATGTTCGTCTTTGAGTTTCGATGCAAGCATTATAAATGGAGCAATCCCTGATCCTCCACCAACAATCAACACTTTTTTTCGATGAAGAATACTAAACGAATTACCAAGCGGGTATACAATGTTTACCTTAGAATCAACATCTAAATTTCCAAGTTGACGTGTTCCTTTACCTATCGCTTTAATATAAAACTTAATGGTATTTTCGCTATGATCAACATCAAGAACTGATATTGGTCGACGGAGAAATACATCTGGTGAGTTAGGAACTTTAATTTCAGCAAAGTTACCGGGATCGATATTTTCAATATCCGAATCTGAACTTAATGTAATAATATAATTATCCTTATTAAGCCAGTTGTAACCAACAACATTAAAGTCCTGTACTCTTTTCATATGGCTATTTTTCCTCAGGTTTGTCTTCCTGTATATCTTCTTTTTTTTCTTCAGTAGCCACTTCTTCTGTTTCAATTTCTTCAGCTTCAACAGTTGTAGTTTCTTCTTCCTCGGTAAAATCCAATAGTTCTTTTTCAAGAAGTAAATTATACCATGAAAAAATCTTTTTTATATCGCTAACATAAACTGCATTACGATCGTAATCAGGAAGAATCTCAGCAAAAGTTGATTTAAGAGCATCACCAGATGATTTTTTACTACTTTCAATGGCTTTACCACCGGAATAATCAAAAATACTTTTAAGCACTTTCTCCAATGCTACATCCTCATTATCAGTATAAATACTAATCTCTTTAAGAGTACTAACTCTGTCGTGAGCAAAGGATGGAATCTTTTTTCCGTCTAATAGCGATTCAACAATAAGGTTATTTTTCGCTTCTCCAACCATCAGGTATAATCCAGGTTTCCCGGATATTGATAAAATTTTACTTAAATCCATATTGTGTTAAAATTTGTGCAAAAATAATATTTAAACTTAATGAGACACTTCTTTTTTATAAGTTGGCTTAAAACAACCACCATAGTTTGATAATGGTAATGACTTTCATTAACCACATCAGGTTGCATTTTATTCTATTTATCTGATTAATTACAGGCTAATATGTTACTTTTGCTGCTCTTATAATTAACTAAACTATCAAAGATGAAATATGTAATAGTATTGATATTCACTATATTAGTATCCCTGCTATTAGGGTGTGGATCGGGTAAACAGCTGACTCTGAAAAAATCAGAAGCTGAATCATTTTTTTTAGCTAATAATTATAGTGATGCTTTAATCTCTTATAAAGAAATTATAAGTACATACGAGGAAAATAATAATTCAGCTGAGTGTAAAGTTTATACTAAAGCAGGCGAGTCAGCTTTGAAAACAGGAGATGCAAAACTTGCTATTACATATCTAAAAAAAGCAACTAACACCAAATTCGCAAACCAATCAACATATTATTATTTGGCTCAGGCATATAAAGAGGTTGATAATTTATCATTGGAAATTGTAACTCTGGTAGATTACTTAGCATTATTCCCACAAGGAAATAAACTTATTGACGTAAAAACCAGGCTGTTCTTTACTTATGTTGAATCAGATAATTATGAGGATGCACTCCAGCTTTGGCCTGAAATAATTTCAAATGATCAAAAAAACACTAGTTTGTTAGAAGCATATTTTTCAATTAATCAAAGATTAAACAAAGTTGATGAATGCAATAAGGTTGCTCAGGAACTTCTGGATATTAATGAAGAAAATATCGTTGCCTTATCCTGGTTTGGAAAACAATATTATCGTAAAGCTGAAGATTTATACCAAACAGAAATGAAAGCCTATGAGAATAAAAAGACAAATAAGCAGTATAATATACTGTTGGCAGCTTTGGAGAATGTAACTTATGATTTTAAAAAATCATTGAAGTATTTTACGAAAATTTATTCTTTACAACCTTCACCAGAAAATGCAAATTACTTAAGTCACATTTACGGTAGATTGAGTGATAAAAAGAAATCAGAATACTATAAGAAACTGGCAAATTAGCACTTGCTTCTAGATTAAACTAATCCCAGTATAATTATCAGGATTAATTGCTTTTAATTCAGTTTTAAGCACATCCGAAACTTGAAGTCCATTAATAAACTTGTGCATCGAATCCATTGTGATTTTTTCGTTAGTCCTTGTCAATTCCTTTAGAGCTTCATAAGGATTTGGGTAATTCTCACGCCGTAATATTGTTTGAATCGCTTCTGCAATTACGGCCCAGTTATTGTCAAGATCTTCAGCAAGTTTCTCCTCATTTAGAATTAGCTTTTCTAACCCTTTTAACAATGATTTTATCGCAATTAGCATATGCCCAAGCGGAGTACCAATATTACGTGTTACAGTTGAATCGGTTAAGTCCCTTTGCAATCTTGATACGGGGAGTTTTTCAGCCATATGAATCAGTAAAGCATTGGCAATTCCCAAATTACCCTCGGCATTTTCGAAATCAATGGGATTAACTTTATGAGGCATAGCCGATGAACCAACTTCTCCTTTTTTAATTTTCTGTTTAAAATAATCCATCGAAACATATGCCCAGATATCTCGGCTAAAATCAATTAATATCGTATTTATACGGCTTAGATTATGAAAATAGGCTGCCAAATAATCGTAATGTTCAATTTGCGTAGTCGTTTTTTGACGATGAAGACGAAGTTCTTTTCTAACAAATTGGCAAGCAAAAGATTCCCAATCTATATTTGGATAAGCCGCAAGATGTGCATTAAAATTCCCGGTTGCACCGCCAAATTTCCCACTGAAAGGTATCGATCCGAGCATCATTAACTGATTTTCCAACCTCTCTACAAAGACATATATTTCTTTTCCGAGTTTTGTAGGTGAAGCTGGTTGACCATGAGTACGAGCAAGCATTGAAATATCTTTCCAAGAGTATGCCTTTAGGTTAATTTTTTCCAATAGATCTTCAAGGGCAGGCTTAATCACCTCATTGTGGGCATCTTTTAACGAAAGTGGTACGGCTGTATTATTAATGTCTTGGGAAGTTAATCCAAAATGGATGAACTCCTTAAATTTACTTTGTCCAATTTCTTCAAAACATTCTTTAATGAAATATTCAACAGCCTTCACATCATGGTTTGTGGTTTTTTCGATACCTTTAATTGCTAATGCATCTTCAGGTGTAAACTTCAGGTAAATATCTCGTAACCTGCCAAATTGGTCCTTATCAAAGCCTGCTAAACCTGGTAATGGGATATTACACAAGGATATGAAATATTCGATTTCAGTTTTTACCCGATATTTAAATAATGCAAACTCTGAGAAGTAATTTGATAACTCTTCGGTTTTATTATTGTATCGTCCATCTATTGGTGATATCGCTGTAATTGGCTTTAGTTCCATGTTGATTATTTTGGCAGCAAAATTAAGAATATCTAATGACTTTTATATTATAAGCGGGCAATGAAATACAATGTATTTGCATCGTTTACATAAAAAATGTGCTTTTATATTATTACTCCATAAATTGATTTTTTTGCAAATTGAAAAAAAATATATTAATATTGCTATTTAAAACACTTCTAAATAATATTAAAATTTAAATGGGCAATACTACACATATTAGACCTAAATGCAAATTCTCCTCCGAAATTGCTCCTGCAAATATTATTGAGGAAGTTAAAATATTGCTTTCCAAGACTAATAATGTTAATGGGAAAATAATTGATAACCAAATTTATTTAATGATCCCCAAAGAAGAACAACACTATTGGTCGCCAGAGTTTAGAGTTACAATTAATGAAGATGAAAACGGTTCACTAATTAAGGGGATTGCAGGTCCAAATGGTAAAGTATGGGCAACATTTATAGTATTTTATGGATTGGCGATAATGTTACTTATTTTTGGAGGATCACTTGGAATTTCAGAGTGGATGTTAGATATTGATTCAATATGGATTTGGAGTATTCCGATTTCATTGTTTTTGTATATACTTATTGTTATAGCCGCTAAATATGGCCAAAAATTGGGGAATGATCAGTTAATTCGTTTACGATACTTTTTAGATGAGGCGATTGCAAGAGCCGAAAATAAGAAACCCTATAAAACAAAGGCGCATTAACTATTATTGTTTAAAGAAGTAATCGAAAATTTTTAGATGCCAGAATGATCTTATATTGTGAAGTTTGGCATCAAGTTCCTGAAATCATAATCATTGCACTAATCATTTTATTTCCATTTTAATCTTAATAATATCCGATGTACCATCATCATTATCACAAACTGTTACCAATACCATATTTTTATTATCAGCATTTGAAATAGTACATACCCCTTCAAGTTTTTTTTCCATTGATAATCCATTATCTATAACCAATGTAGCAATATAGTTACCATCCTCTATTCCCGAGAAAGGAATAATACCAATAAAACTTCCAAGCACCTTCCCATCATTAATCTCGTCTTTTGTATCCTCCAGTGAAGCTGTAAATACTAATCCTGTATTATCAGGCAGTACGCATGTCCCTGAAAAACCGGAAGATACTCCTTGATAAATCGGCAGATCAAAGGCAAATATTTCGAATTGAGGAATAGGTGAATCACTTTTTATGTATTCAATAAATTTGTTTCGATTTATTTTGATAACAATATTCTCGCTCACATTACCTCTGTGCAATAAATATACATGTTCATTTGAGAAGGCAATTCCCTCAATATTTATTTCGTTTTTTGGGGGCAGCCCTGCTTTCAATTTAATTTTGTCATACAATGGTCGAAGGCTTTTTGAGCGTAAATAATTGCTTGATTCAATTCCAAAAATGTGAGCGGTATCCCTATTTATTTTCATTGAGCCAGATGAAAGTATTACAACATAAACACCTGTACTGTCGGTAATTATATCAGCACATTCAAAATCGGCTTTCTGATTTTTAGGCGTTCTTCCATTATAGAGTGAATCGATTTTAGAAATTTGAGTTTTTCCTGTAATTTTAAAATTACTATTGAGATTATATAACCAAGGGATATCATCTCCAACTATATAGTACACCGAGTTATGCACGCCAATTCCAGAAGCAGATGAAAGATCACTTAGTTGCAATATTTCGGGTTCGGAGAGAAAAATTTTTTTCTCACTAGTAGTATTACATGAAATCAACAATAAAACAAAAAATATTGCCGGGTAAGATGCTTTTGCTATCACTTTATGGAGTTTAAATTAGAAATATTATTTTTAGCAAAGGTAGTATTTGGTACTAATGATTTCATACAACCATAAAATACAGGCACGTTATTTGAAGAAGAGTTTGTTTATTGGCTGGTTATTGGCATAATTTCATAATTATGAAAGAAGAAAAAAAGAAATTTTTATACTCCCTTTTAATACCTGTTATCCTATTGGTTGTTATGTGGGCTATTAAGCTCATTGAGTTTGGATTTAATACAAATTTTGTAACTCTTGGTAATTATCCTCTTGATATAAAGGGAATTAAGGGCATAGTACTAATGCCATTTATTCATGGAAGCTGGGATCATCTAATTGCAAATACAGCCCCATTTTTAATTCTGGCAACAGCATTATTTTATTTCTACCGAAGTATTTCGTTAAGAGTTTTTTTAGGGATATGGTTACTATCCGGGATTTGGGTTTGGTTTGGTGGTCGGCCATCATGGCATATTGGAGCAAGCGGAATTATATACGGACTATCAAGCTTTTTATTTGTAAGTGGTATGATAAGAAAAGACTCTCGCTTGGCAGCCCTTGCTCTTATTGTAATATTTTTATATGGAAGTTTAATTTGGGGAGTATTTCCCGATTTTTATCCCAAAGAAAAAAATGTTAGTTGGGAAGGCCACCTTGGAGGCGCAGTTGCCGGCCTATTAATGGCATTGTATTATCGTAATTCAGGACCTCAACGAAAACAATATTCCTGGGAACTTGAAGATGAAATTCCGGATGATATGGAAAATGAATACTGGAAAATAAAACAATAAAAAAAGCGTCACCATTATTACGATAACGCTTTTTACATTTGTGTATAATATTATTTACTTAAGCGCGACTGGAGTTCGTCAAAAATATTTCCATACTTTCTAAGTACCCTGTCCCATTCACGATACAGCTCATCACTTTTCACACTTGTTCCCGGGTTTCTCGACTCTTCGCTTACCAATTTAACTTTATATGTTAAAGGATCCATATCGCCAAGTTTTACAATAATTCTTGTACGTATTGTATTTTGCTTGAAAGTTTGGATTACCCATGAAGTTCTCAAATACCCCGTTTCTCTATCGGTAACCTCAATAATATCAAAATACGAAGTTATTATCATACTTATAAGTTTCCAGGCGTCTTCCTCACTCTTGGTTGTTTTCAGTTCTATATCTATATTGGCAATATCTGTCTGAATAGATGCATCATATGCATCATCTGGTATCATTTCAACATAATATGTTTTTGGAGGAGCGGCACTGCCTTTTTTATTGCAAAAGGAAATTGTTTCATCAAGAAATCCAACTTTTTCAATTTTTACAGTAACACAGCTATTACTAAGTACTAGCACGTCAGCCTGACCTTTACCCATTAGTTTTCCGTCGATGTAAATTTCAGCATCGTTTTCAGAAGCGCTTAGTTTAACTTTCTTCTTTCCAGCAAAGGCATCAACAGAGAACATAGTACTTAGTATGAAAACCAAAATAAAACTTAGTAATGTGTAATTTCTTATCATATTAATATGCGATTTAGTTTATCGATTTTAGAATTGCATAGCAAAGATACCAAAAATTAAGAATATCAAAACTAAAAGACAGTTCACAAAAAAATATCATCTTCGTGTTATGCTGGATCATCTATGGATAGATGGTACATAAGTAATATGTTATTAATTTGTTAAAAAATGAAACTCCTCGCAGTAAGCTGACGAGGTATCTCAATGGATCTTTCTTTTTCAATACCCATCAAGATGCGGGCAACCAGCCTAACATACCTTTGGTAGTTAAACCGGCTGGCAGGTAAAACCCATGAAATCCCTCGACTATCGCTCGAGATCCCTGCCTGCAATGCCATTTTCGGCAGGCAGGAGTTCGGCTATATGATTTTGAAAACCAAAATCATAGACTCACTGATTCAAATTGGTTAGATTCCCTAATAAAAGGTTCTGTATTCAAACTCTAAAATAAATTGTCTAATCATTATAGATTAAACTGTTCAGGATGTTTTGCTTTTATACCACGATAAAAGTCTTCAATTTCCTTAAAATCTTTTTCCATATCGCCAGTTGGGTAGAACGGAGGTCCCACGCCTGCAATTTTCTTTTCATAATCAATGTAGGAAAGTAAGATTGGAATATTTGCTTCAACAGCTATATGATAAAAACCCATCTTCCATTTTTTAGTAAGTTTTCGTGTACCCTCGGGAGCAATAGTTAGAAACATTGGATCGTTATTTTTAAACAATTCTACAATTTGCAGAACTTTGCTTGTTGCTCTTCCCCTATCTATTGGGATACCGCCCACTTTTTCCAATAAACTACCCAATGGGCCATTAAATGCTTCCTTTTTTATAAGCACTTTAACTGGTATTCTATGAATCCAACAATAAAACCTACCTATGTAGAAATCGAGATTACTTGTGTGTGGTGCTACCAAGAATATAGCCTTGGTTATATTATCAGGTACACTCCCCAGAGCTTTCCATCCAAATATAAAATATATAAATTTAGAGATTATTCTCATAGATTTTCAATTATAATTTACAAAGCATTCAATATCACATTAATTTTTTAATAGTATTTCAACCTTATTGATTAGATCAGTAATATTTACCGGTTTTTCGAGGGCAAATTTAGCTCCAAGTTTAAGTGCACTATCTAAATAATTGTAGGCACTACCCAATCCACCTCCCGATATTGCAATAATCTTTACACTACTATTATATGCCTTAAGATTCAATATAGTTTCAATCCCTTCCTGAGTTGGCATTAGTATATCAAGTATTACTACATCTGGTTTATGATGCAAATATTGCTGCTCGCCAACACTTCCGTTTTCGGCAACAATTACTTCATGATTAACCTTTTCCAAGGCTCTTCTAAACACATTTCGTATATTTTCCTCATCATCTACAACCAATATCTTACCCATTCCAGTTAGCTTATTTTTGTTTGAATACGATCAATTTTTTCAGCGATAAATATAGAGAAATATCTATAACAACACTGTTAGTTTTTTAAATATCTACTTGATTAGGCTCTCTAAATTATTGTGATAGGGTAAATAAATGTTAAAAGTAGTTCCCATGTTTTCCTTACTAATCACATTTATCAGTCCTTTATGCTGCGATATTATTCCAAACGCAGTCGACAATCCAAGGCCGGTTCCTTTATCAAGTCCTTTAGTTGTAAAATATGGTTCAAAAATACGCCTTTTTGTATCTGAATCCATCCCATGTCCATTGTCGGAAACACTTATAAGTATATAGTTTCCAGGTTTTGCCCAGGTATTTGATGAACAGAAATCTTCACTGATTGAAACACTGCTAGTAACAACTTTAATGATACCACCATTGGGCATGGCATCTCTTGCATTTATAAATAAATTCATTATAACCTGATCAACTTGCCCACCATCGGCAACAATACTTGGCAAACTTTTTTGTGGTACAAACTCAACAAAAATGTTATTTCTATTATTTCGGTTTGTTGCCTCAACAATTGGAAGGATGATATCGTTAATATCGATTTCTGTTTTATTCATAAACTGCTCTTTACCAACAGCCAAGAGACTCTTTGTTAATAAAGTTGCACGTCTTACATGCTTCTTAATTTGTTCAATATCTTCCCATCGTTGGGTAGTATCATCTAATCCTTCTTTTGCAAAATCAACATAAGCCACTATCGACTGTAGGATGTTATTAAAATTATGTGCAATTCCACTAGCCATTAAACCAATGGCCTCCATTTTTTGTGCATGTTGTAACTGCGTTTCCAATTGACGGCGTTTTGTTATATCCCTTCCCAATACAACCAGTGCTTTTCTAGTACCATCGGGATGATATACTGGAACCTTAATAACTTCAATGGTTTTTACTGACTCATCCATTGTTTGTATTTGTTCTTCTATAATAGTTGTGTGTTTTTTCTCCCAGGCAATTTCATCTGTTTCGTTACAGTTTAAAAAGTACTTTCTGTATATTTCACTTTGTTTAGCAATTTCAAAATTCTTTTTCTCAAAATAATCATGTTTTTCGATCTGAAAAAGTTTAAGCATTGCTTTGTTTGCCATAAGCCATCTGCCATGGCCATCCTTAAAACAAATGATATCGGGACTTGCATTTAATACAGTTGATAGTTGCTCTTCCCTTATTTTTATTTTATTTTGAATTTTGGTTTGTTCCGTAATGTCGTGCGTATGAGAAATCGCACCCATAAACCTTCCATCATCATCATATAGCGCTGAAATACTTCTCCTTACCAGTAATAGGCGGTTCTTTAATGTTTTCAAATATAACTCTATTTCAAACTTTCCCACTTCTTTTAGAACAGGGAAATTTTCCTGAAATTTATTTAACTCTTCCTCTGGCAGATACTCTGTTACATGAGTATTAATAATTTCATCCCGGTCACCCTCAATTAATAAACAAAATGCACTATTGCAATCGATTATTATTCCATTTTCATCAATTACAAAAATTGGATCAGGCGCTTCTGAAAAAAGAGTTCTAAATTTCTTTTCGCTGGAAATTAAATTATCTGATATTTTTTTTGATTCTGTAATATCGACAAGAGCACCCACAATGCTTGTAACTTTTCCATCAACTTTTATGGGTGTTTCGTTTACTTCAACCCAGATTTTGCGTCCATTTTTTCCAATTAGCTCAAGTTTAAACGGAGGCTGAGCTTCTCCAGTTTCAACTGCTCTTTGAGTACTTAATCTCCCTTGTTCATTTATTGGGTTATCAGTATATAATGAAGATCGCATATTAATGAAATAATCAGGATCACAATCAAAAAACTCCTCCGTTTTAGGGCTGACATATGTGAACCTGCCATCGGTATTGTGGGAGTAAAAAAGATTTGTCGAATGTTCAATTATATTGCTAATTCTCTCTTCGCGAGTTTCAATTTGCTTTTCGATTTTGTGTTTTTCTGTAAGGTCCCGAATAATACAAAAATAGGAATTGGTATTAATCAGTTTCGAATTCATCTCAACCGGAATAGTCGTGCCAGTTTTTGATACTATATTACGTTCATTTATAACCGCTTCCCCTATATCAACCCTCTCGTATTGCAATGGCTTTGATTGTAATTCTTCCTTCGAGAAAATATTACTCATATTCATGCTAAGCAATTCTTCCCGTGAATAGCCCGTTAATTTGCATGCAGCATTGTTAACCTCTGTAAAATCACCTGCATAATTACCTTTGAATATCGCATCTGTTGCCTGCTCAATTAATGTAGAATACGATTGTAAATTATTTTCAATTATACTCTTGTCTAATTTTACTATATCTCTTAACCGATTTAATTCCAGAATATTTTTAACCGCATGACCAAGTCTTGAGATAGTATTTAAATTGATATAATCATCTAAATCATCACCAATATTCATCATTGCTTCCTCGAAACTAACACTCCCGGAATAAACAATAATAGGTATTTTCGATTCATTGTCAATACCAAGGTTTAAGGCATCCTTAACTACCAAAGTAGCAAAAGTGTATTCAACAAAAAGTATATTTGGATTAAATTCGGATAGCTTTGACAAAAATTCATTTTGATTGTTAATGAGGCTACACCTAAAGTTTAACCCTTCATCAACCAACGTGTCAATAAATATTTCTGTAAGAGATGGGTCTTCGTATAGAAAAAGAAATCTTTGTTTCGTCATACACCAGATAATATTCTAATGAGCAGATAATAAGGATGGTTCACTACTTATTATCTGAAAGCACACCCTCTTTATAATAGAGCACTTTCTCAAGCACACCTTCAGCATTATACCATTTTTCTGTACCATGTTTCAAGTTATTAACATAGGTAATTTCTCGCATCAAACTACCATTTGGATGCCAGGCTTTTTGAATTCCACTGCCCATGGTATAATTACCTGTTCCAATAATTTCTCCGCTTAAATTGTAATATAGCCATTGTCCTGAAAAGTAACCACCAACGTAACTACCACTAATTCGTATTCCTCCCGATGGATACCTAAGAATATATGATCCGTTTAACGTGTCATTTTTATAATTCTCTTCCGACAATAAGTTTCCATACTCATCGTACATTGTTGCCAAACCTTCAAGATTTCCGTTTTTATAGTGTGCCTTTGATTCAAAATTTCCATTTTGATACCAGCGAATTTGAGCTCCTTCAAGAGTGTTGTTAATATAATTAACCTCCTGCTCCTTATTCCCATTTTCATAATACCAAATGGCTTTACCATTGAGCTTGTTATCTTTATATTCTAATTCAGACTGTATGTTACCACTATCCCAATACTTTTTACGAGTATCCTTACAACTTGTAAAAAATAATATAACGGTAGAAAGTAAAAGAAATATATTTAATGGCCTAATCATCAACGTACTGATCATTTATAGGAAACAATAAATAATCGGGAACTTTACTTTCCGACATTTTCTTTAATTGTAGCATGTTCCAGTAATTGTTCTCAAAGTTATTGGTGTTACCTACCCTGTTAAAACTAAAAGTTCCCTGAAGCAATTCCATTGGAAAATACTCAAGACATCTGTTAAAATCATTTCCCATATAAAACAATGAACTTATAAAGTAATATGTTATATCAAAGCCCGAAAAAGCATAAGCTTCAGGCTCAGTTTTAAATCTATTTCTGAACAAGTAGATGAAATCCTGTGTTTTATCAAGTTCATAATCAACATAACTCGACGAAAAGTAATTTAACTTAAGGTTGTTCATTTTAACATTATTCAGGTTATTTATGCGCTCCCACGAAGGCATTCCAATGAGTTTTATATCGAAAGTATCCCTACTTTCGTTTAAACGATTAAGAACATCCAGAATAAAAGATTTTTTAGATCCATAAAGCACAACAATATTACTTCTTATTGGCGAAGCCATTTCATAAAATGGGTAAAGGCTATCATTTGAATAAACTATTCGGGTTAGGTAATTATTAATAACAGTACTGTCACTTATGTTGTATTCAAGTATCTCGGGATATATTTCTGTTCCTTCAAAAATAAAAGGAGGGTTAGTTGTTGTTTCATCAAATAAAGTATCCCGTATTGCTACTGAATATGAGAGATTAAATAGTTCTTCGTTACTAATTTTAACCTGATTATTAATCGTCGACATAATACCATTATTGACTTCAGTTACTATGTCGGCGTCTTCATATGAATTTTCAGAAATCAGGAATACCTTACTACTACTACACGAATTACTGATAAATGTTTCAAGCATATTGATTTGAGATTGTCCGCTTGGCATTATTTTGATAACTGTGTTATAATCATTTACAACTGCGCTGCGATATGACAGTGGGTTAACAACAGGAATATTAAAATTACCGGAAAACAGAGCCACCTGATTGAAGCTGTTGTTGAAAAATGGTCCAATTATTAGATCCATTGTTCTAAGCTCTTTTTGTTGAAGTACTTTTATTGTTTTAGTGATATTCTTATCAACATCATAAACAAAAAACTCAACATTTACACCTTGTTTTGCTAATGAGTCTAATGCAATTAGTGCGCCCTCATAAAATTGAATAAACCTAAAAGGCTTAAAAAATGGCTGAGGTTTCATAAAGAATTGTTCATAATTTAAGCTGTCAGCATCTTCCAACGAAAGAGGAATCATAAGAGCTACTTTAAATACCCTGTCCGTATCAGGTGAAAAATCACAATCCTCAGTTATAATTATATCGCCGTTATCATCATCTCTAATGTCTTCAATATCCTGTTCAATTTCAGTAATAAAGGGAAGTGATGGAATAATTATTGCGTGGCTTCCAACTGGGATTTTAATTTCCTGACTTGTGTATAACTTATTTCCCAAATCAGGGTTAAACTCTTTAATTTCATAAGCATTAATCCTATACAGCTTAGCAATTTTACGAACTTTGGTATTGGATGTTACCTTGTGAATAATATAAGGATTACTTATTTTTTTTTTTGGAACAATAATTATTTGTCCGATTTTTATGCTGCTTGTGAGACCCGGGTTTGCCTCAATAATTTCAGCAACTGTAAGTCCATACTCTCGACCAATACTATAGAGGGTTTCCTTCTTTTTAACCATGTGCTTAATTACCTCTGATTCCTGCTTGGCTGGCTTTGCAATAGTTGTATCAGTCTTAGTAGTAATATCCAGTATTCTAGGTTCTGGTTTTTCTTCTGTTTCTTTTGGTGATGGTTCTTCTATTTCTTTTGGTGATGGTTCTTCTATTTTAGCTTTGTCGGGAATCCGTAATCTATCACCTTTAGCCACTGAATTACTCAATCCGGGATTTGCAGCTTTTAACAACTCCACCGGAATATCATACTTCTTAGCAATACTTTGTGTTGTTTCACCAAGTATAACTACATGCCTATAATCCTGTATAACTGGTATTTCGGGATCAAAACTAACGGTTTCTGAAGCCGGTTTACCCGATTTTTTTACTACTAGTGGTGATTTGGGCTTTTCTTGAGTCCTTTCACCATTTTTTGTGGAAGGTTCTGCTAATTGCCTTTTAACAGGTGTGGTACTTGGTTTTTTTGTTGGTGATTTATAAGTACTAGTTCTTGTTTTGACAACATTAGGAATGCTTGCGGTTACCTTTCCATCCAAAATATCAAATGCATCTTCAACTGGTACTTTTACATATTCACCTTCGCGAAAAGGTGAATGAAGATTTGGGTTTGCCTTAACGATATATTTTTCAGGAATTAAATAAATGGAGCTAATTTGTTCAAATGTTTCGTTATTTGAGGCAACATGGTAAAAGAAGTCGAAATTAGACATAACAACCTCTTCTTTTAACTCTGTTTCTTTGTTAACTGTTGGGATAAGAATACTTTGATTAATTGCAATCGCTTGTTTGGTACCAGGGTTCTCAAAATATATTTCGTCGGGTGTTACACCATAAGCTCTGGAAATTGAATAAACGGTTTGTCCTTTTTGAACGGTATGAATATAGTATGATTTGCCGTTTCGTGTTTCAATAATATCTGATCTGGGTATAATAACCGACTGAGCACTAATTGCCAATGCAAAAAATGAGATAATGGTAATAAATATTATTCTTCTGATTTCCATTATTAATTAATGAATCTAGTTATCAAAAATAAAAAACTAAGTCAAACCAATAACGAAAATTGAATAAAAATATGATTTGATTTTACTAATAAAGTATAATTAATAAATAATAATTAATTCTTTTTCATAAATACACTGAGTTAAATTGCATTATTCCCATTCAATCGTTGCAGGTGGTTTTGAACTAATATCATAAACAACTCTGTTAACTCCGCTCACCTTATTTATTATTTCGCTCGACACCTTCGACAGGTAATCATATGGTAATTTAGACCAATCGGCAGTCATACCATCAGTTGATTCTACTGCTCTTAGTGCTACTACATTTTCATATGTTCTTTCGTCACCCATAACACCTACCGACTGCACTGGCAATAGTATTGCAGCAGCTTGCCATACTTTACCATACAGTCCAAAGGTCTTCATATTTTGGATATAGATATGATCAACTTCCTGAAGAATTTTAACCCTTTCTCTAGTTACTTCTCCCAATACTCTTATGCCTAAACCAGGTCCGGGGAATGGGTGTCGATCAATAATAAGAGAAGGCATATTTAGAGCTCTTCCAATTCGACGAACCTCATCTTTAAACAGTGTATTTAGTGGCTCTACAATTTTAAGTTTCATAAAATCGGGCAAACCCCCAACATTATGATGTGATTTAATAGTTGCTGAAGGTCCGTTAACTGATACAGATTCTATCACATCAGGATATATGGTTCCCTGAGCCAGCCATACAACATCTTCAATTAAATGTGATTCCTCATCAAAAACTTCTATAAAAGAATTCCCAATGGCTTTTCTTTTCTTTTCTGGTTCAGTAATTCCAATTAATGCGTCCAGAAATTTATCAGCAGCATTAACTCCTTTAACATTAAGACCTAAATCTTGGTACGAATGCAGCACATCCTCAAACTCATTTTTACGAAGAAGGCCGTTATCAACAAAAATACAATACAGGTTTTTACCAATTGCCTGATGGAGTAATACCGCAGCAACAGATGAATCAACACCACCTGATAACCCAAGCACTACCTTATCATTACCTAGTTTATCTTTAAGTGATTTGATTGTGGAATCAATAAATGAGTCAGGAGTCCATTTTTGGTGGCAACCGCAAATATCAACTAAAAAGTTTCTTAACAGGGCTTTACCTTCTGTAGTATGATAAACCTCAGGATGAAACTGGATGCCATATGTATCTTCCTCTTCAATTTTAAAGCCGGCAACTCTAACGGTTTCAGTGCTTGTTGAAATTTTGAAATTTTCAGGAACCTTAAGTATTGTGTCGCCGTGCGACATCCATACCTGACTGTTGTCGCTCATCCCAACTACCAATGTACAAGATTGATCGATGTAACTAAGGTTGGCTCGACCATACTCTCTTATTTCTGATGGAAGTACTTCACCGCCTCCCGATTGAGCTAAGAACTGTGCTCCATAACAAACTCCTAATAATGGTAATTTGCCTTTTATCTTAGATAAATCAGGTATTGGAGCTTCGGCATCACGAACAGAGAATGGACTCCCCGATAGGATGACACCAACTACTTCTGATATATTTTCAGGAATTTTGTTGTATGGATGTATCTCGCAATAAACATTTAACTCTCTTACTTTGCGAGCAATAAGCTGTGTATATTGTGAACCGAAGTCTAAAATTAGGATGATTTCTTTCATGGCGCAAAGTTAAATAAGATTTATAATTTAGTACCTTTGATATGTTATTTAAATTTTATTTACAAACTGTTTAAGGATTATTACAATGGCAAAAAGAAAATCTCGAAGAAAAAGCACTAAAAACAACAGATCATTTACTATATTCTTTATCATAGTTATTATTATTGCAATATTATCCTTTGCAATTACTTACTTCGTAACACAAAGCGATTCAGAGGCTCTGGTTGATGCTGCTAAAGTTGAGAAAGAAGTAACTACTCCAATGACGGTTATTCAAAAAAGTTCATTGGAAGGAACTTGGGCAAGTTATAATGATGGTGCCATGCTTACAATAATTGGTCTGACTTTTACAATAGAATTACCCAATGTTGAAGGTACGATAATAGCTTCGGGAAAAATAGTTGTTAATGATAATATTATAACTTTCATCAACACTTCCGAAAAATCGGATTGCAATGTTAAACCAGGCATTTACAGTTTTTCGATACAAGATGATAATGATTTAACATTTATGAAGGTAGAAGATAATTGTAAAAGTAGAATTGCTCAAATAGAAGCTAGTTGGTTTAAGGTTTAACACTCATCAAACCTAATAATTTAATTACTTAATTCATCTAATTCAATTCCTGCTCTTTCCAGAAGATCAAGTCCATCGGTTATGCGATATTTACGCGAATACACAACTCTGCTAATACCGGCTTGAATTATCAACTTTGCACATTCAATGCAAGGGGAATCAGTAATATATAGAGTTGCTCCCTGGCTACTATTATGTGATTTGGCAACCTTAGTTATTGCATTGGCTTCTGCATGAAGCACATATGCTTTGGTGTCACCATTTTCATCTTCGCAAATATTTTCAAATCCAACAGGGGTTCCATTGTACCCATCAGAAATAATCATTCTATCCTTAACAATTAATGCACCAACTTTTCGTCGGTGACAATATGAGTTTTCGGCCCAGACGTAAGCCATTTTAATATAACTGCTATCGAATTTTTTATCCTTCATTTGGTTCTTCTCGTTTCAAACCGCAATAATACAGATTTTATTCAATCTCAAATCCATATGATTTCCCTTTATTAATTGCAGGGACACCTGTTTTCATCCACAAAGGCTCGGGAGCACCCTTTAAATAAAAATCAAAAAATTGCTGCATCCTTACCGTAAGATCTTTACAATCGGCTCTACGTTTCAAATTATGCGGCGCTCCATTATAAACCAACATCCATACTGGTTTATTAAGTCTGCGTAATGCATTAAACAACTCAATTCCCTGATACCAGGGAACTGCTCCATCCTCATCATTATGCATAATAAGTAGAGGGGTTTCAACCCTATCTGCTGAAAACAATGGTGAGTTTAGCATATATAGTGGGAGCTTATCCCATAAATTTCCACCAATTCTACTTTGAGTATGCTCGTACTGGAAAGCCCTGCTCATTCCACTACCCCATCTTATTCCTCCATAGGCGCTGGTCATATTACTTACCGGTGCTCCTGCCATTGCGGCTTTGTACATTTTAGTTTGGGTTACCAGATATGCAACCTGATATCCTCCCCAACTCTGACCTTGAATTCCAAGTCTGCTTCGATCAATATAGCTATAATCATCACATATTTTTTGAGTACCGCTTACAATGCAATCGAAAGCACTTGGCCCTGGATAACCATCAGTATAAACAATATCAGGAATAAAAATCACATAATCATTGCTAACGTAATAACTAAAATTAATGACTGATCTAATTGGTTTTGGAGGATAATATGAATGTAACTGGTCACTATATCTTTCATAAAAATATACCAGCATAGGATACTTTTTGTCAGGATTCATATTTTCGGGAGTATATAATAACCCCTGTAAACTATCTCCGTTAAAACTTACCCAGTCAACAAGTTTAACATTCCCCCAACGATAATCAACCTGTTGTGGATTTGCATTGGTAATTTTTACGATATCATTAAAATTAACGTTGCTTGTGTATAAATCAGGAAAAACATTAAATGATTGTTTATTCCAAATTAATTGTTCTGCATTTTTTGCTTTATGAGGGTTTGAAAAATTAAAACTTTCCATAACCAGTTTTTTGGGGAAACCCTTATCTTTAATATTAATAGAATAGTACCCATCATCTTTGTTTAACTTGTTAAATGCTGATAACAATATGTTTTCAGGCAAATACTGGAGTTCTTTATCCAGCTTAACATACCTGAATCTAATTTTATTCTTTCTCCCAATACCTTTTGTAATAACTACTGGTATTTGTTTCCCGCTGGGATCAAATTGCCAAAGATCATAACTATCATATACAACTGGATATCCTTCTTTAGTCCATCCGACAAAGCCATATGGGTAGGCTTCGTTAGGTATATCATTAATTTCGTTATAAAAGTTTACACCCAAATCGGATGTAAGATTAATTGAATTACCACCTTTAATATTGTATGAGTTCCAAGAACTATCAGCTATATTATACCATAGTATATAATCCTGATTGGGAGATAAAACCACACTTGAAGCAACCTTAGTTAGCACAAGAGTTTTATGGCCGGTTTCCCGGTTAACTATATAAATATCCTGATAACGACTGGCTTCCCATGATGTCATACGTTGATATGGATTATGATCAAAACCTAAGCTATATTTTTCTTCAGCCTTGGGATTAACACTAACCGATTTAATTTTTTCGTCTGCTAGCTGAATTACTCTATCTTTTTTAGGAAAATATACCGCAGTATAAGATCTTTTCTGTTCCTGCTCCAACTGCTTTAGTTGTTGTGGTTGTAGTTGCACATCCTTCCAATTCCAGATATCTACACTTACTTTTTCATCTTCGGTAAGAGTATCTTTTAAGGCAGGGACAGGCTTTGGGACAGTTCCAAAATACAATTCTGATCCAGATTTGTTGAAATAAATTTTCCCGTTTTCACTAACCGACCAATTGCTTACAAGATTTGAAAAACTATCACCAGAAGCAAACTTTAGTTTATTTTTGGGTACATCATAATAATACAACCCGAATGCTTTTTCCTTAATTGTATCAGTAGAAAAAGTAAATACAAATTGGTTACCCTGCTCATCAATTTCAATATTTTCAGAATACCCGGGTTCATTCATTATTAATGAATATTTCTTATTGTTCGTATTATAGTAAGCAATCTGAATGGAGTCGATGCTATCTCCCATAACTCTTACAAAAGAACATAAGTTGCCATTTTTTGAAATAGCGTATTTAGTTACATTTTCAAATGAAACCGAATCGCCGGTAATGGGGTTTAGAATAACTAATAATTCGCCTTTCTCTTTTTTCTTATCCTTTTTATTCGACTTCTTTTTAGGCACTAGTGTATCAGAAACTGTAGTGTCATTTTTTGCCGGTTTCATTTTTAAAGTAAATGCCAGCCAATCAGATTTATTTTCCGGAATCTTCAAGCTCAATAGGTTTGCATACTTCCTGATTTCACCCGTTGATACAATTAGTACTCCAAGCGAATCGATGGGTAATTTATCTTTTTTAACTTTTTTTAGCTTAGCTGAACGTATAGTATCAAATTGTGGTTTGATATTAAAAAATAATATATTTGAATTAGATGACAAAACGGGCTTGTAACCTCGCTCTACGTAACTGAAGTTCTGATTTTGTACTTCATACAAAAACAAATTACCATCGCCTTCCTGTGGGTTAATTTCATATGTTACCCATTTCCCATCATTTGAAATAGAAGCATCGGATATGGACTTCCAGCCATCGTAAACAGAGTGATTTAAGGGCATTTTATCTTGAGCATCAAGCCTTGCAAAAAAAGATAATAGTATAACTACAAATAGAATTCGAGCAATATTCATGTTAAAGTTTTTTGAGTATTAATGCCACAAATTTATCTTTTTTGCTCGTTGTACATATACTTTTTTAATCTACTTATGGATTTTAACAATTATGATATACAATAAAGTTACGGAGAGGGTAATATTTCTGCAAACGTTATAATTAGCTCTACATCCACAATCACAAAGAAAATTCTGATATATAAGGTTAAGTTTAAGTTAATCTTTATTAAAAAAGTTTATTAATTTCTAAAGTGGAATACTTTTGCAAAAAGTAATTGAGCATCTAAATTGGTAAGTATTAATACAGATGATTAACTGTTAATTAAGTAATAGATACTTGATTTTTACTAGCAATGAAAATTTCAATGTTCAATTATTCGGAAAAAACCTGTAACTTTAAACTTTCTAAAATTCAAATTTAAAGTATAGTTATCATAGTTTATAACAACACAATCAATAAGATAAATAGATGAGTTATATAGATTTTAACAAAACCCAACTTATTAATTTAAAATACTCACTACATCGCGAGTTACTACGCACAAATCGTGCAGGAAGCTATGCCAGTACTACAATTATTACTACTAACACACGAAAATATCATGGGTTATTAGTTGCGCCTCAACCAAATATCGACGACAACAACCATGTATTACTTTCAGAAATTGATGAAACTATCATAGCTAATAATTTTGAATTTCATGTTGGGATGCGCATGTATCCTGGTGGTGTTTACGAACCTAAAGGTCATAAATATTTAAAGGAATTTGTTTCTGACCCTAATCCACGGCTAATATACCGGATGGGAGGAATTGTATTTGTGAAGGAATACATATTTGCAGCAAACGAGGATCGAATATTCATCAAATATACACTCGAAAAAGCATCACAACAGGTAACATTCCGACTTAAACCATTTCTTGCGTTCAGAAATGTACATGAACTATCGAAAGCTAATGATACTGTAAACAAAGAGTTTAAGGGTGAAAAAAACGGAGTTAGCTGGCAACTTTACAATGGGTACTCAAGACTGTACATGCAATTTTCGAAAAAACCAGAATATGTTCATACACCTAATTGGTATTATGATATTGAATACATCAGAGAACGTAAACGGGGTTATGATAGCACTGAAGATTTATTTGTCCCTGGATACTTTGATGTTAAACTTAAAGCAGATGAATCAGTTATTATATCTGTAAGTTTAGAAGAAAAAAATCCATCAACGCTAAAACGACAATGGACTTCTGAAGTAAAAAAACGCACACCAAGAGATAATTTTGAGAACTGCCTTCTTAACTCAGCAGAAGAGTTTATTATTCGCAACAATGGTAAGGCTGAAGTTGTGGCTGGATACCCATGGTTTGGCCGTTGGGGTAGAGATACATTTATTGCACTTCCCGGTCTAACATTAACACGAAACGATGTTAAGGCCTTTAAAGATGTAACAAATACCATGTTGGGCGAATTGAAAAATGGCTTGTTTCCAAATGTTGGGAGTGGAGAAAAAGCTTCATACAACTCCGTTGATACTTCGTTATGGTTTATATGGGCATTGCAACAACTACATTTATACGGCGATAAAGACACCAACATATGGAAAGAGTATGGAGATCAGCTTAAACATGTTCTTGATAGTTTTAAAAATGGAACACTCTTTAATATTAAAATGCACGACAATGGTCTGATATGGGCCGGAGAACCTGGCAAAGCTCTTACATGGATGGATGCAATTGTTGACGGAAATCCTGTAACACCACGAATTGGTTATGCTGTTGATATAAATGCGCTTTGGTATAACGGAGTTAGTTTTTGCCTCGAATTAGCCAAAAAGTCAGGCGACAATTCCTTTATTGATAGCTGGGAAAAATGGCCTGAAATTATCAAATCATCATTCAACAATACTTTCTGGGATAAGAAAAAGGGCTACTTAGCAGATTATGTAAACGGTGACTATAAAGATTGGTCGGTGCGACCAAATATGATTTTTGCCGCATCTCTGCCATATAGTCCACTAAAAGAAGATCAATCATTTAGCATAATAAATGTTGTTAAACGTGAATTACTTACTAGTAGAGGACTAAGAACTCTTGCTCCAAAAAATTCTGATTACAAAGGCATTTACATGGGCGACCAGAAAAATCGTGATAAGGCTTACCATCAGGGAACTGCATGGCCATGGCTCTTGGGAGCTTATGCAGAAGCTTATCTTAAAGTATTTGGGAAGTCGGGTGTGGATGCAATTATGGATATCTATTCTAATTTTGAAGAAGAGATGTATGATAATGGAATAGGTACTATTTCAGAAGTTTATGATGGTGACCCACCACATAAAGCTGGTGGCGCAATATCACAAGCATGGAGTGTTGCCGAATTATTAAGAATTAAATCAATGATAGATAATGCTGGTAATTAATATGATAAACCACACTATTAATTTGAAATTATTACTATGCGAATATTAATGTTTGGGTGGGAATTTCCACCACATATAACCGGAGGTTTGGGAACTGCTTGTTTTGGTCTTACAAAAGGTCTTGCCAAGCATGATGTTGATGTAATTTTTGTGGTTCCAAAAGCATATGGCGATGAAAGCCAAGAAGCTGTAAGATTAGTTAACGCCAGTGATGTTCCTTTCGATTTTAAAGATGAAAATTACAATGAATATTGGGATAGGATAAAATATCTTGAGATTGGCTCAAACATTGTTCCATATGTTGGTCCTGAAGAATTCACAACATTACTCGAGAAGCAGCAAAAAACAGGTGAAGAATACACAAGTAAAGTATTTTCAAGAGATTATAAATTTTCCGGTAAATATGGTGCAAATCTAATGGAAGAAATTTCCAGATATGCTCTTGTGGCTTCTGCTCTGGCTCTTAAAGAGGATTACGACATAATACATGCCCACGATTGGTTAACCTATCCTGCCGGAGTAGCTGCCAAAGAATCATCAGGCAAACCTCTGGTTGTTCACATGCATGCCACCGAATTCGATCGCACTGGAGAAAATGTAAACACTATTGTTTACGCTATCGAAAAAGAAGGGATGGAAAAGGCCGACAGGGTAATTACTGTAAGTAATTTAACACGAAGAACAGTTATAGAAAAATATGGTATCGATCCTGGCAAAGTGATTACGGTGCACAATGCTGTTGATCAGGAAATGTTTTCTGAACTTGAAGAAGTAAAACGACATTTAAATGAAAAAATAGTAACCTTTCTTGGGCGAATAACTTTCCAGAAAGGTCCTGAATATTTTATTGAAGCAGCAAATAAGATACTTAAAAAAGATAAAAATGTGAGGTTCGTTATGGCAGGTTCGGGCGATATGCTTAATAAAATGATCAAGCGTGTTGCCAAATTACGAATTGCAGATAAATTTCATTTTACTGGATTTTTAAAGGGTGCTGAAATTGACCGGATGTTTGCCTTGAGCGATGTTTTTGTTATGCCATCGGTGAGTGAACCATTTGGAATTGTGCCATTGGAAGCTATGCGGTCGAGCGTTCCAGTTGTAATTTCCAAACAATCAGGAGTTGCTGAAATTCTGGAGCATGCACTTAAAGTAGATTTTTGGGATGTGGATGCAATGGCTGATTCAATTTATGGATTATGCCATTACGAAGCAATTTCGAAGATGTTTAAAAAATATGGCAAAAAAGAAGTGGAGAACCTTAAATGGGAAGACGCATCTTTAAAGATTAAAAATGTTTATACGCCCCTAATGCCATCAAATAAAGTATAATTATCAACTAATAACGCACACAATACTATTATAATATGAGATCAATATGTTTTTATTTCCAGGTACATCAACCTTATAGATTAAGGGAATATCGTTTTTTTGATATAGGTGATAAACATAACTACCTTGATGACTACACAAATCAAATGATAATGAGAAGAGTGGCTGAAAAAAGTTATCTTCCTATGAATCAATTATTATTAGATCTTATCAAAGTTAATGGATCGGATTTCAAAGTAAGCTTTTCAATTTCAGGTACGGCGATGGATCAATTTGAAGCGTTTCATCCTGATGTAATTAAGAGTTTTAGAAAACTTGCTGATACCGGTAATGTTGAATTTTTAGCTGAAACATATGCTCACTCATTGGCATCATTAAAAAGTAAAAATGAATTTATCAAACAGGTGAAAATGCATTCCGATAAAACCGAGGAACTATTTGGAGTTAAGCCTGTAACTTTTAGAAATACAGAGTTAATATACTCCGATGATATTGGTTCGATGGTAAGCGAAATGGGTTATGATCTTATGTTAACCGAAGGAGCAAAACACATACTTGGATGGAGAAGTTCTAACTTTATGTACAATAGTGTTTCAAATCCCGAATTAAGGCTACTGCTGAAGAATTATCGATTGAGTGATGATATTGCATTTAGATTTTCAGAACAAAGCTGGAAAGAATGGCCTTTAACTACCGATAAATTTGTTAATTGGTTAGGCAACACCGATCCTAAAGAAAAAGTAATAAACTTATTTATGGATTATGAAACTTTTGGTGAACATCAATGGGAAGAAACCGGAATTTTCAATTTTATGAAAGAATTGCCAGGCTTAGTTCTTTCAAAAACTAATTTCAATTTTGCTACTCCAAAAGAACTAGGTGAAAGGCTAAAACCTGTAAGTGCGATTCATGTTCCTACTCCAATTTCATGGGCAGATGAAGAACGTGATTTAACTGCATGGCTGGGCAATGACCTTCAAGATGAGGCATTTGACAAGCTTTACCAACTTGAATCTCAAATCAAAAATATAAGTGATCCTAAAATATTGAAGGATTGGTTATACTTACAAACAAGCGACCATTTTTATTATATGTGCACCAAGTGGTTTTCCGATGGTGATGTTCACAGTTATTTTAATCCCTATGGAACACCATATGATGCCTTTATAAACTACATGAATGTACTTTCTGATTTTACAATTCGGGTTAAAAATAACGTTGGCTCATCAAATGATTTTTCAGGATTTAGAGAAGCCGTTACAAATATTGCTGAAAAGGTTGAAAATATAGCCAGAAAAACTGCCAAAACAACATCTGCGAAAGCAAAAACAGCATACGCAAAAGGCAAGAGTGTTAAATTTGAAGACATTAAAGATATGTCGGATTCAGCAGTCAAAAAGCTTGTAAAAGAAATTAAGATAGAAGAACTTACAATAGCTTTGAAGGACGCTGAGAAGGAATTAGTTGATAAAATTATTCCCAATCTTAGCACGCAAGCAAAAAAGAAATACAGCGAATTGGAGAAAGATCTGAAAAAAGTAAAAAAATCAGATATCAAAAAGTTTAAAAAGGATATTGAAGACCGGATCAAAAAACTTTGGGGATAGAGTAATAAAAGATTATCGTTGTTGTCGGTTTAGTATTAATAACTAAACTGATAATAATACAAAGCTAATAGGATAGAGAGATTATTCACTATCGTTCCAAAAGACAAAAGGGAAGTTTTACAAAAGGCTCTATTTAATATACTTCGTATTGATATAATTCGGATTAATATACTTTGGGTCGATACGATAATTATCATACTTAGTAAGATCGTTGCCTCTTATTACACTTGCAAGTTCCTGAACATAGGCTTCTTTCCTTTCAGAATAATTGATTAAGTATTTGACAAGGATATACGGATTTTTGGTTTTAAGCCGTTCTTTTCTGAAATCAGTATATGGGCCTGTGGCAAGAGTTTTGTAATATCCTTCTATTGCCTTCTCAAGATTCTTGAATTTTTTTAAGTATACTTTTGTTCCCGATCTTGTAGATGAAGCCTGAATTCTATCTTCATTGGAGTTAAACGACCAAAGACCAAATGGGTTATTTGCCTCAAGGAAGAATCGAGATGTGCCCCAGGCACTTTCAATGGCGGCTTGTGCAAGAACAATACTAACAGGGGAAGTATGTAATCTTCTCTTTAAAAGTTCAATACTATTTACTTTATAAGTCTTCTTCAGGTTTTTTATAAATGTAAGATCTTCTGGTGTAGGATTATCCTTAAGGGCAATTTCATCAACTTTAGCCAACAAAAACGACAGCTCCTTTCTAGCCACCAAAATTGCCGGTAACATCATATCAAAAAATTTCTGTTTCTTTTTGGCAACAGGAAGATTTTTCAAGGATACCGAACTGGTATATACATATGGAATAACCAGAGAATCATTAATTGTAACAATATCCGTATAGGATTTAATAGGTTTTTCAATGGTCTTAATATAATCACCATCATCACACCCTCCTGTAACGAATAAGAAAGTAAATAAAAAAACTGCTAATACCAACACTCCTTTTCTTCGATTTAACATAAATAGCTTTTAATTGAATATCAAATATACAAAAAAAATCCGACAAGTCTTTTTTCTAACAAAATCATTAATTTCATACATTTGTACCTTCTCATTTTTCAAAATGAAAAACAAATGAAAGTATTTTCAGGTTTACTCCTCAATATGGGGGGTTGGAAAATTGACAATGAAATTTCAAATGAAATAAAAAAGGCAGTAATTATAGTTGCCCCGCACACAAGTCTCTGGGATACAGTGATAGGCAAACTTGGATTTTGGCATATGGGTGTCGACTCAAAAATTCTCGTTAAGCAAGAAGCATTTTTCTGGCCCTTTGGCATTTTGCTGAAATTTATTGGTGGTATTCCGGTAAACAGAAAAAAGTCGGGAAGGTTAACTGATACTGTTACAACAATGTTTAACGAACATGATTCATTATTCATAACAATTACACCAGAAGGTACTCGTAGTATGGTAGCAGATTGGAAACTTGGTTTTTATTATATAGCAATGTCAGCAAATGTGCCAATAATACTTGGAGTTCTTGATTATAAAAATAAAATCGGAGGGATGAAAAAACTTTACTATCCAACTGGTGATGTGAAAAAAGATTTGGTAGAAATAAAATCATTCTACAAAGAAGTAGTTGGAAAACATCCCCATAGATCGAAGATATTTGATTAGAAAAAACAACCTAGTAACTAACCTATGAAGAGTTTTAAAATAAGTATAAGAAGAAGTGCGTTTTTCATTCTAATAGTTACGGCTGCTTTTTCTATTTTCTCCATAAGTGCTCTTTGGGTTTATACTGAAATAAAGAAATCAAAGGATAACCTAAATACCATACAGGCTACTTATGAAGCAGAACAACAAGGGTTAATAAAAAGTGAAGTAAAAAGAATAGTTGAATTAATTGATTTCAGTAGAATAAATAATAAAAACAAATCAACCGAAGAACTAAAAAATGAGGTTTTAAATTACGTCAGCTCTATCCGTTTGCAACATGGCGGATACATTTTTATAAATACTTACACCGGTAAAGCTCTTGTTTTTGATGGAGTAAAAATTATTGGAGAAAAGGATGTTTCAAATATGATTGATCCTGATGGGCAGAGAATATTTGACATCGAACTGGAATCCATAAAAAAGACTGATGGTGACTTTTTTTGGTATCGATTTAAAAGATTGGATTCGTTCAGCCCTGTTCCAAAAGTTTCGTATGTATATGGATATGATGACTGGGGATGGATCATTGGAGCCGGTGTATATCTGGATGATATAAGTGCCGTAGTTCAAAACAAAAAAAATCAATATCAAGCTATTCTGTTCAAGAAAATATTATACATAGTTCTTCTTTTTATGGTTTTATTGCTGGCTCTTTTAGCTGTCTCCTTCTACCTTTCCGGATATATCCGAAAAGAATTTGCAGTATTTACTACATTTTTTCACAAAAGCCCTAAGGAAAACTCAATTATTGAACACGAAAAGCTTCATATTGAAGAGTTTAAAGGATTGGCACATTCTGCTAACATTATGATTAAACAACGACGTGTTGCAGAAAAACTTCTTAAGAAAGAACGCGATAAAGCACATAAATATTTAAATGTTGCAGGAGTTATTATTCTTGCCTTAGACGCTAAAGGTATTGTTACATTAATTAATAAGAAAGGATGCGAAACATTAGGTTATAATGAAGAAGAAATCCTTGGTAAAAACTGGTTTAATTATTTTATTCCTCTATCAGAAAAACAAAATCTATACAATAGTTTTTACAATATAATGAATGGCAATAATAAGATAGATTTTACAAATGGTGAGAATAAAATTATATCGGCAGATGGCCATGAGAGACTGATATCATGGAAAAATACAATACTTCATGACGATAATGGAACGATAATTGGAAGCTTAAGTTCAGGTTTAGATATAACCGAAAGCAAACAGGTTGAAGCCTCCTTTTTTGAAAGTGAACAAAAGTATAGGCTGCTTTTCGAAAAAACAAGTGACCCTGTATTAATTATTGGAAAAGATAATACATTCATAAATTGTAACGATGCAGCATTAAAAATTCTTGGATTAGATGATAAAACCGAAATTATCGGAACCCATCCTCGTGAAATATCACCTGAAGCACAATCCGACGGAATGTTGTCGGAGGTTAAAGCACGCGAGATGATTGCTAATGCACGTAAACATGGATTCACAAGATTTGAGTGGCTGCACCAGAATAAAAATAATGAGCCGTTTTATGTTGATGTATCGCTAACTGCGATACCCATATCCGGTATAGAATATCTGTATGTTGTATGGAGAAATATTACAGAAAAGAAAAAACAAGATGAAGAATTAGTACTAGCAAAAGAAAAAGCCGAACAAAGCGATAATATTAAAACTTCTTTCCTGCATAATATGCAACATGAAATTAGAACACCCTTAAACGCAATGATGGGTTTCACCCAATTACTAAAACTAAGTGATCTTAGCAAATCTGAGAGAGATGATTTCCATGATACAATTATTAAATCAGGATACCAACTCAGCAAAATTATTGACAAAATAATTGATTTTTCGCGACTTCAGTCATGGTTCATACTTATTACTAACAAAACAGCAGAGTTAAAAAAATTAATTTCAGATATTTTTATCAATTACAATCCCACATTCCAGAATACATCAATAAACTTTACAGTAAATAGTTATAACAGCCTCTATAATTCAATTGTAAAGTTAGATGTTGATAAAGTAATAGAAATTATTGATCATCTACTTGATAATGCTATTAAATTCACTGAAACAGGATCAGTTGAACTTGCCTATCATATTCAAGACCAATATATTATTTTTGAAATTACTGATACAGGTGTTGGGATTGAGGAAAGACATTTTAAATCAATTTTTGGGAGGTTCAATCGTTTTGCACATAAGAATTCAGAAAAGCTTTATAGCGGCAATGGTTTAGGGTTAAGTATTTCTAAAGCAGTTCTGGGATATTTAGGTGGCACCATTTGGGTTGAATCGCAAGTGGGAAAGGGTTCTAAATTCTCATTTTCTGTTCCATATAAGCCCATAGAAATTGATCCAATAAAAGTTAAAAATTCATTGGAGGATATTACTATCACAATTGTTACAAATAAAAAACCCATGTTTGATAGTATTTCGAAAATAATTGCTGATTTTGGAGCAAAAGCCAAACACCTAAAAAGTGGGATAGAAGCAATTGAATTATGCCAGAATAATTACGAAACAAAACTAATGATAATAGATATTGACCTGGTGGGAATGACTGGAATTACAACCACAAAAGCCATTAAAGCATTTAACAAGACACTGCCAATAGTTGCATACATTGGTAATGACAACACTAAGCTAACCAAGGAAGATGCACTTCTTGCAGGTTGCTCTGATTATATAACTGAATCTATGACTGAAAAGAATATTCTGTCTACACTCTATATATTCCTTGTAAAAGATATTGGCAATATATAGTTTTAGAGACTAAAAATACAGCCAATGGAATACAAAATTATTTTCTCTATTGTATTCCAATGTGGGAATTGGAATTTTTACAAAACTAAATGCTTTAAAAACAAATCTTAGTAAAGAAGAATTAGTATTTATTCTGGTCCAATCCACATCCAGAGAAAAATAGTATTGTCGCGTACGATTGTGATATGGTAATGGATTGCCATCCCATTCATGTGGGTTCGAATATGTGCCAAACATTCCGGTAGCTCCATAACCAAATGATACATTTATCCATGGTGGAAATTTTGATTCATTTTTAAAAAATGAATTTATATTAGCTGATAACCAGTATGTTTGGCCATTATAGTCCTTTAGTACTCGTTGTAAACCGGTTTCTCCGAGTAAATCAGGACGATACCTGGCAAATTCAGTAGGATGGTAGGAGAACTTGAATCTAATACGTTGCTCTTTCCATAATAATTGCTGACCTGTAAAAAAAGCGGCACCAGCAGTATTTGCTAATAAATCACCTGTAGATGCACCCCAATCAGCCGAAAAGGCATCTAAAATTTCAATAACAGTCATGGCCGACCAACCTGTTATACCGCCAAAAATGGCAGACCTGTTATTATCGACACCAGCTGAACGCAGAAACCAAAATGCATAATTGCTTATAATATAGGCCGTATTCGCATGCCCAACCTTATCCACCTGAAGCCAACCTTTATTATCATTATACCAATGAAATTTTGTTAGTTCGTTATCCTTATACCAGCCAAAATACAATACTCCAAGTGTGGCAACATACAGTCCGGAAGCAGTGTAAACAACAGTGTTTAAACGTTTTTTGTTAATTGTATCGGGGTATACTTCGTGCGTTTGACTAACTAGCGATTGAGTGTACAGTAAAATAATAATAATTAATACCAGTGAAGCATACCTGTTAAACATACCCATGACTACGAAGTATATTTTTTAAGAATTCCGTAAATAATGTCTGTTTTTTCCTTTAGCAATTTTTCGTTTTTGGCCTCTGCTAAAAAACGCAGATATGGTTCAGTATTTGATGGTCGGATATTAAACCACCAATCCTCAAACTCCAATCGAAAACCATCAAAATCAAAAAATTTAAAATCGTCATTTTGATCTTTAAAGAAGTTAAGAACAGTATCCATTGCTTCTTGCTTATTCTCAATAACAAAGTTAACCTCGCCAGTATTTGCATATGTGGATATCTCGCTGATAACGTTAGAAAACGTTTTCCCCTGATGGTTAAAATCCTTTACTATATTCAATACTAATTCTGCTGCCATAAACGCACAATCAGAATAATAAAAATCGCGGAAATAGTAATGACCTGCCAACTCGCCTCCATAAATGCCATCAACATCCTTAAGTTTAGTAGCTCCAAATGCCCTTCCTACTTTCCATATATCAATTTCAACTCCAAAACGTACTAAATATTCACCAACAGCTTTTGATGTTCTTATATCATGAACAACCTTACCCTTTTCACTCCTTTCTTCAAAAAAATAATGACCCAGTAAAGCAATTATTAAATCTGGAGAAATAAATTTTCCATTTTCATCAATAAACATTACACGATCAGCATCTCCATCAAAAATAACTCCAACATCGCAACTATTATCGGTTACACATTTTTTTATTTGATTTTGATTTTCAGGGTTAAGTGGATTTGGTTCGTGACCGGGGAATTTGCCATTCATCTGTTCATTCAAATACAATGGTTCATCGCCAAATATCTCCCTTGCAAAAATGGATGACATTCCATTTGAACAATCGACAGCTATTTTAAGGGTAGAATAATCCTTCTTATAATTTTGTAAAAACCGTAAGTAATCATCCTTAAAATCAAATTCCGCAACTTTGCCTTTCATTCTTATGGTGGGCGTTCTATCACTTTCTACCAACCGCTCTAAAATATTTAATCCATTATCATAACCAATTGGGAGTACATCCTTTCCCGAAAATTTAAGCCCGTTATACCCACTCGAATTATGTGAGGCAGTTATCATTATCGAAAATTCGAAATCATATTTCCCCGTTCCCCAATAAACCATTGGGGTTGTTGTTAAACCGGCATCATAAATATCTGCCCCTGCATCAGTAATTCCATTGGCCAAAGCATTAAAAAATTCATTTGATGATAATCGAATATCCCTGCCAATTAATACTTTTTTTACATCAAAAACCTCAGGAATAAAATATCCAATTCTATATGCAATATCGGCATTGAGTTCTGTTCCCCATAACCCACGGATATCGTATGCCTTAAATGCCTTCATCATTTATAAATCCTCATTTTATCAAGTGCTGCCTGATATTTCTTAGCGTTACGATTATGCTGAGAATTTGTTTTGGCAAAAACATGGTATCCCGATAAATCATCTTTTGCACAAAAATATAGATACCCTTCATTTTTATTATTCAACACTGCGTCGATTGACGATATTGAGGGAATACATATTGGCCCTGGTGGTAAACCTCCGTACTTGTATGTGTTGTAGGGTGAATCAAAATCTAAATGCACGTTTAATACGCGCTTAATACTATAGTCATTAAGAGCAAATATTAAAGTTGGATCGGCTTGCAAACGCCACCCTTTTTCGAGACGATTGATATAAACACCTGCTAACATAGGTTTTTCATCAACTTTGTTTGTCTCTTTTTCAACTATCGAGGCGAGAGTAATTACTTCAGGAATTGTCATCCCCAAATCAGTAGCTTTACTTGTTCTACTAACATTCCAAAAGCTTAGATATTCCTCATACATTCTTTTCGTAAAACCTTTAGCAGATGTATTCCAGTAAAATTCATAGGTATCAGGAATAAAAATGGTAGATACTGTACTTTGAGTTAAACCCATACCACTTAAAGTTTCCGGATTATAAAATTCTTTAACAAGAGACACAGAATCGGCTTCAATTTGTTTACTTACCTTGGCCGCAAGTTGATATATATCTCTGACATTATTAAAGATTACTTTTACAGGTACTTGATTTCCTGAGCGTAACAAAGCTACTAACTCATCATTATTCATGTTATTACTTAGGATATAACGTCCTGATTTTATAAGGTTAGGATAATTCTTTTTCTCAGCCCACCAAATAAAATTGTTGCGATGTACTATTAATCCTTTTTCAAAAAGTACTTTTTTTACATCTTCAAAACTTGAGCCGGTAGATATAAATACCGAAACACTTTTGCCATCAGGTGTCCATACATTGGGTTTGTATATTACCTGATACAACAAATATCCTCCCACAGAAACTACGATAGCTATTACTGCAATAACCCATATCAAGTATTTCCAGTAGGAATTTTTCTTTTTTCTGCCAACACCATAATGTGAATGATAATAAGCCATGGTTGTGATTTATTAATATTAATACCTTTACTTCAATGATTTCAAATCTATTAACTGATACATGTACTCATCTGCCCACTTGTTACCAACCAGATTCCACTCTTTTTTAATACCAACTCGATTAAAACCTCTACTCTCGAATAGTTTGATGCTGGTATTATTATCAACACCAATATTACAATATAATTGATGAATACCTATATGACTAAACAAAAAGCTAATAAGTATATCTAAGGCAATTCCGGCATACCCTTTATTTTGATCTTTTTCAATTATCATTACCCCAATCCCGGCTCTACGGTTATGGGCATCAAAATCAAAAACATCAATTACTCCAACCTTTACATGATTACTACTTTCTATATTCTCAATAATAAAACGAAGTTGCATGGCTGAGTAAATATCTTTATCTGCAAGCAATACATATTGCTCAATATCAAACCTGGAAAATGGATTGTGAGTATTACTAACATTCCATAAACTAGTGTCGTTTTCCATTTTTAACAGGAAATCAATATCTTCAGGTTCCGGTGGTCTCAGACTTATTTTTCCCTTTGCAAGCATGTACTAGGATTTTCGAAAAAACGCATAAAATTAACTAATTATTCAAATCATTTATCTCAATTAACGATCATTACCATAGGTATACTGATATTTTTAAGAATTGTTCGATTTAATTTGCATTAACTAACACGAGTATCATTCGTGTTAATATAAAAATTAATTCTCCTAACTAACGATCGTAATATTCAAGAAAATGATAATTTATACTAAGTCTAAATTGAGAGTTAGTGAATAACTTACAGCATATTAACGTAGTATCCTAATGCTAATTAAAAAATAATAAGTATGTTTGGCCTCACTTGTCGCAACTAAACATATTATATGTTTGTCAAGTATTGTAATACCATAACACTAATATTTATTAAGATTGATTTCATAGCTTTTTTAATCAGCACTTAAACTTTATCAATTAATTTTCTATACATGAAAAACCTAGTTACATATTATCTAAAAATCTCCGTTACAATTATTATGGTTTTTAGTTTAACCATTGTGATTGCACAAAACAGTAAAATTTCCTATGATAACAATTGGGGAAAACAAGGAATAAGCGTTAAAAAGCAAAGCCAAAATGGTATTACCATTAATTCATCAATTGAGTCATATTATAGAGCTCCAATTATAATTGATAATAATACACTACAAACAATAACTACCGAAGGAGTATATCTTCAAAACGATGCCGGAGCACCTAACCTCCCAGCATTCAGTAATTACATTGCAATTCCTAAAGGAGCAAGTGTAACTGCAAAAGTTGTTAGGAAACAAATGGAGATCATAAATAATATAGCCATTTCTCCGGCACCGATTATTCCAAAAGATGATGATAACACTCCTTTGATTTATATCAAAAACCCTAAGATTTTTACAAATAATGCAAACTACCCAGAAAATATTGTTCAGGTTTCTGAGCCAATGAAAATTAGAGGAATGGATGTTGTAATAGTAGGAGTTAGTCCGTTCCAATATAATCCGGTTACACAACAATTAATCATTAATCGTGACATTGAAATTGAAATAACTTTTGAGGGTGGAACCGGTAAATTTGGTGATGACAGACTACGAAATCGTTGGTGGGATCCAATTATTAAAGATGCAGTACTTAATAGTGAGTCAATATCAACTCCAAATCAAAATCAACGGAGTGGAAGAGAGACAGGCTACGAATATTTAATCATTGTGCCAGAAGATGCCACATATATTGCATGGGCCGATTCGATTAGAAACTTCCGTGTTAATCAAGGGATTTCAACAAATGTACTTACAACTACAGATGTTGGTGGCAATACAATTTCGGCCATCGAGAGTTATATTAACAACGCATATAATACCTGGGATATCCCCCCTGCTGCAGTTCTTTTAATGGCAGATTATGGAGATGTAGGTAATACAATAATATCACCTATTTATAATAGCTATTGTGCATCCGACAATATTTTTGCAGATGTTGATGGCGACCATATGCCAGATGTTATATTCGCCCGAATGACAGCCCAAACAGAAGAACATCTTGAAACTTTTGTAACAAAGGTGCTTAATTACGAACGTACACCTCCTGTTGATCCTGATTTTTATAATCACCCAATAACTGCACTTGGTTGGCAAACAGAAAGATGGTTCCAGATTTGTTCAGAAACCGTTGGTGGTTACTTTAGTACAATTCATGGTAAAGAACCTGTAAGAATTAATGCTGTTTATGGAGGTAATCCAGATGTAGACCCTTGGTCGAGTGCTCAAAACACGAATACAATTATGCAGTATTTTGGTCCTGACGGACTGGGTTATATCCCGGCAACACCTACCGAACTTGGTGGTTGGGCTGATGGAACATCTGCCGATGTTAACAATGCTTTAAACAACGGTGCTTTTATCCTACAACATCGCGATCACGGAAATAGCACAGGATGGGGAGAACCATCATATACCAGCAGTTCTATTAATGGGCTTACTAATACTGACCTATCATTTATCTTCTCAATCAACTGTTTAACTGGTAAATTTAATAATACCGCTGAATGTTTCGCTGAAAAATTTCACAGATATAAATACGATGGCGAAAATTCAGGAGCCTTAGGTTTAATTGCAGCTTCTGAAGTATCATATTCATTTGTAAACGATACATATGTTTGGGGTATGTATGATAATATGTGGCCCGATTTCCTGCCTGATTATGGAGCAAATCCAGAACCAAGAGGTATTCTGCCCGCCTTCGGAAATGCTGCCGGGAAATATTTCTTGCAGCAATCATCATGGCCATATAATACTAATAACAAAGAAGTTACTTACAATCTATTTCATCATCATGGAGATGCTTTTTCGGTCATTTATTCCGAAGTACCACAATATCTAACGGTAACTCATGAACAAGGTATTGTTGCCGGTGAAATTAGCTTTACTGTTACTGCTGATGAAGGTTCTTTTATCGCACTAAGCGTAAACAATGAACTAATAGGAACTGCTGAAGGTACAGGTTCACCTGTAGTAATTGAAATAACGGCTCAATTTCCACCCAACAAATTACTTGTAACGGTCACAAAACAAAACTATTACCGATACGAGTCACTAGTTGATATTATTCCTCCGGATGGCCCATATGTAATATATAATGATGTTGCCATCAACAATACCACTGGAATGATGACAACTGGAGAATCCACCCTGGCAGATTTAACAGTTAAAAACATTGGTGTTGAAATTGGTGAAAATATACAAGTAACTATAAGTTCAACTGATCAATACATTGAATTTACAGATAATACAGAAAATTATGGCAGTATTGAAGCTGGTGCAACCTCAACAATTACTGAGGGTTATGTCTGGAATGTGGCCAACGATATTCCTGACCTGTATTTGGTGGGATTTGATATTGAATCAACCGATGGAAATGATATTTGGTTATCAAAAATGAACATAATCGCTCATGCACCAAAGCTAAGTATAGGAAGTATGACTTTTAATGATGATCAATTTGGTAATGGTGACGGACAATTAGATCCAGGTGAAACATTAGATGTTACTATTAAAGTTTATAACGAAGGTTCTGTGATAGCGCCACTTACTATCGGAAACTTCATAAGCCTAAATCCATTTATTGAAGTAGTAAACTCGCAATATACAATAGGTAATATCCAATCGGGAGATATGTTAAATGCACTATTTACAATAACAGTTGCGGATGAAACACCAATTGGCTCGCTGGTTGATTTTGAACTTGAAGCAGTATCAGGTGAATATAACGCTGAAAAAATCTTTTCCAATAAAGTAGGTTTAATTGTTGAAGATTGGGAAACAGGTGACATGACAAAATATCCATGGCAAACTGGTGGAAGCAGCGTATGGGAGATATCAACAAGCAATCCATATGAAGGTACATATTGCAATAAATCAAGCGATTTAAGTGATCAACAGTCAACATGGATGTCGATAATCTACGAATCAGCAATTGATGATAGTATTTCTTTTTATGTTATGGTTAGTTCCGAAGATCAATATGATTTCTTCAGATTCTATATCGATGGTATGCCTAAACTTACATTATCAGGTGAGGAATCATGGCAACGTGTATCATTTCCCATTTCAGCTGGTACTCACTTATACAAATGGCAATATAGTAAAGATGTTAATCAAAGTGCTGGTGAAGATTGTGCAAGAGTAGACTATATCATACTTCCTGCACCTCCGATAACATCTGCATTTGCAGGGTTAGATACAGAGTTTTGTGATATGGATGAGATGCAATGCGAAGGCACTGCCACATATTGCGAATCGGTATTATGGACAACCTCGGGAAGTGGAACTTTTTCTGATCCTGAAATATTCACACCACTATACATGCCAAGCGATGATGATATGCTAGAAGGATCTGTTGAGCTTACCTTTACAGGTTTTGGTCCTGAAGAAACAGTTGAAGACAAAGTAGTTTTCAGCTTCGCCTTATCACCAAATATAGAAGTTGGCGAAAACAGTATTATTTGTAGTAATGAATCTTTTCTGCTTGCAGACGCTAATGCGGTAAATTATACTTCCCTAACATGGACTACCCTTGGTGATGGTACTTTTGATAATGAAAATGCAATTAATCCAGTGTATACACCGGGAATAACTGATATTGAGAATGGTGTTACATCACTAATATTAACTGCCATGGGTTCAGAAGCATGTGGAGAAATAGTTGATCAGTTAGAGTTAACTATCAAAACAGCACCGGTTGCAAATGCAGGTATTGATGCTGATATTTGTCCGATGCTCACATACACTATTGAAGACGCATCAGCCTTGAATTTTGAACAAATATTATGGACGACCAATGGTGACGGTTCATTTGATGATCACACAACTGCTCAACCAACTTATACTCCAGGGAGTATTGATATTGCTACGAAAGAAGTTATTTTAACAATGACAACATCCAATGGATTATTCTGCCCTGAATCGGTGGATGATATGATGCTAACTTTGTTGTGTACAGATGTAACCGAACTGGATGGGCATGGAATATTATCACTGTATCCAAACCCCAATGATGGTAGTTTCAACCTTAAAATTGAAAATGTTGTAAGTGAAATTGCTAGTATTAAAATCTATAATTCAGTAGGTGAAGTGGTTTATGTAAAATCAAATATCCAAATGAACAATGCTTTCAATATGATATTTAGTTTAGAAACAGTACCAGGAATCTACACATTAAAAGTTGAAGCAAGTAATACACACCTTGCCAAAAAATTTATTATAAAATAATCTATCCACGGTCTAATAAAAGACAAAAAATACAGACCAAACTAATTAATCCCGTTAAGGTTTTTTCTTTGCTAAATAAAGAAATCTCACTTAGCGGGTTTTTTTCTACTTTTGCACTTCAAATTTTTTCCCTTAAGATGATAGAGCAATTACTATTAGATACATTACTAAAAGCGGTACAAGATCTTTATAAACAGGATATACCGGTTAAACTAGCACAAGTACAAAAAACAAGACCTGAGTTCGAAGGTGATTATACAATTGTTGTATTTCCATTATTAAGGTCTTCAAAAAAAGGACCTGAGCAAACCGCTGAAGAAATTGGGTCTTTTATGGTTACAAATCTTAAGGAAGTAACTAGTTACAACATAATAAAGGGATTCTTAAATCTCTCAATTGCAAATGATTATTGGGAGAATTTCTTTAATGAGAATTCAAATAAAATTGATTTCGGCAAACATTCTCACAACAATAATGCACCAATCGTTGTAGAGTACTCATCGCCAAATACAAATAAACCTCTTCACTTAGGCCATATTAGAAATAATTTGCTCGGTTGGTCGGTTGCCCAGATTCTTAAAAACGGAGGTCAGCAAGTTGTAAAAGTTAATTTAGTTAACGACAGAGGCATTCATATCTGTAAATCAATGCTCGCCTGGAAAAAATGGGGAGACAATATAACACCTGAGTCATCCAATAATAAAGGCGATAGTTTGGTTGGTGATTATTATGTGCTTTTTGATAAAAAGAATAAGGAAGAAATATCAGCTCTTATTGCTGATGGGATGGATAAAGATGAGGCAGCAAAATCTACTGTACTTCTATCAGAAGCGAAAACAATGCTTAAGGAATGGGAGGATGGCAAAGAAGATGTTAGAGAACTTTGGAGCACCATGAATAGTTGGGTATATAGTGGGTTTGACACAACATACGCACGTATGGGAATCGATTTTGATAAGATTTACTATGAATCAGAAACCTATTTACTTGGAAAAAAACTGGTAGATGAAGGATTAAAACTGGAAGTTTTTTTTAGCAAAGAAGATGGTTCAGTTTGGTGTGATTTATCAGAGGATGGCCTTGATGAAAAACTGCTTTTGAGAGCAGATGGGACTTCTGTTTATATGACTCAGGATTTAGGTACAGCCCAATTAAGATATGACGATTATCATCCATCAAAATTGATTTATGTTGTTGGTAATGAACAGAACTATCATTTTGATGTGCTTAAATTAATCCTGAAAAAACTTGGTAAAAATTGGGCTCAACATATCAGCCACCTAAATTATGGCATGGTTGAGTTACCACATGGCAAAATGAAATCAAGAGAGGGTAATGTTGTTGACGCTGATGACTTGATGGATGAAATGTATGAAACGGCCAGGAAAACTTCTGAAGAGTTAGGCAAATTTGATGACCTAAGTGAAGCTGAAGCAGACAAACTTTATAATATGTTGAGTTTAGGTGCTTTAAAATACTTTATACTAAAGGTTGATCCCAAAAAAACAATGACATTCAATCCTGTTGAATCAATTGATTTTAACGGAAATACAGGGCCATTTATACAATATACTCATGCACGAATCAGGTCGATAATCAGGAAATCCAAAGAGGCTAATATGCTGCAAGAAGTAATAGTTATTAGTAATTATAACTTTGAGGAAAAAGAACTAGCAATAATAAAATTACTTCATGATTTTCCAGTAGTAACTAATCAATCCGCTACCATGCTTAGTCCTGCTTTAATTGCGAACTATACATATGAATTAGCTAAAGAGTACAATCAATTTTATCATGAAGTAGTAATTTTGAAAGAATCGGATATTAATAAAAGAAATTTCCGAATTGCTTTATCTGAATTTACCGGCAACACCATTAAGTCGGCAATGGCACTACTAGGAATACAAGTTCCTGAAAGGATGTAGTTAATTCTACTCAATCAAATACCAATTATCCAATTACTAATTATCCAATTACAAAAAACACAAACCAATGTCGCGCAGAAATAGACCACTACCAAACTACGAAAAAGTTGAAATAACCGATGCAGCTGCCGAAGGCAAATGTATTGCAAGAATAGATGAAAAAGTAATTTTTGTTCCATTTGCAGCACCCGGAGATGTTGTTGACATTCAAGTTGTAAAGAAAAAGAGATCTTATCTGGAAGGTAGAATTACAAACTTCCATACATATTCCAAACAACGAAGAGAGCCTCAATGCTCGCACTTTGGATTATGTGGTGGGTGTAAATGGCAACACATAAGTTATGATAACCAGCTAATTAACAAGCAAAAACAGGTTAAAGATAATTTTGAACGAATTGGAAAAGTTCAGGTTGGTGAATTTTTACCAATTATTGGAGCCGACAATGAATACTATTATAGAAATAAGCTGGAGTATACCTTTTCGGATAGAAGATGGTTAACCACACTTGATACTCCAAAAGAAGAAGGAGGTCCTCAGGAAACTAACGGACTTGGATTTCACTTACCAGGCATGTTCGATAAAATACTCGATATTGAACATTGCTACCTTCAAAAAGAACCATCAAACGACATTAGATTAGCAATAAAAGCTTTTGCCATTGAACAGGAATTGGAATTTTTTAATGCTAGAAATCATGAAGGATTCCTAAGGAATTTGTTAATTAGGACTTCTACTATTGGTGAACTAATGGTTATTGTGGTATTTAGATATGATGACCTTGATGTTAAGGAATTACTTAAAAAGATAGAAGATAAATTCCCGGAAATCACATCATTAATGTATGTGATAAATGAAAAGCAAAATGATACAATTTGGGATCTGGAGGTTAAGTTGTTCAAAGGCAAACCATTCCTGCTTGAAGTGATGAAATCACCAGTCGGTAATCCTGATTTGAATTTTAAGATAGGTCCTATTTCATTTTATCAAACTAATCCTGAGCAAGCTTTCAAACTCTATAATACTGCTTTTGAGTTCGCTGATTTTAAAGGTGATGAACTTGTTTATGATCTATATACTGGAACAGGTACGATAGCAGATTTCATAGCACGATCTGTTAAAAAAGTAATTGGGATCGAATCGGTTGAGCAGGCTATTGAGGATGCAAAAGAAAATACTGCATTAAATAATATTACCAATGTTGAGTTTTTTGCCGGAGATATGGTTAAAATTCTAAATCCAGAATTCTTATCAATTAATGGGAAACCTGATGTTGTAATTACTGATCCTCCTCGAGCCGGGATGCATGAAAAGGTTGTGAAGCAAATCCTACTTGCTGAACCTCAAAAAATAGTATATATTAGTTGTAACCCGGCAACACAGTCAAGAGATATTTCAATTCTATCGGAAAAATATGATGTTGTAAAATCACAACCGGTAGATATGTTTCCACAGACTCATCACGTTGAAAATGTTGCACTTCTTATTAAACGATAACAACAATTACGTTAAACATTAAAATCAACCAGTTGAGATGCCAGGGAGTCAATGCTAATTGAAAGTGCAGGAACTATAATATTTGCCTGTTCATAATAACTTCTCCGTTCACTGAGCTTACATTGAATAAATAATAATAATTCGTTCTCATTCAAATTCTTAACCAATGGACGTTTTTGTTTTGAGGCTAGTAGGCGATTTAAAATAGACTTCTCATCCATCTCAAGATAAACACTAATTCCATTGCTATTTATTTTACCCATGGAGTCCTTATAACAAGGCATTCCACCACCAGTTGATACAACGCAATTACTATATGCAAATGTAGATTCCAATACTTCATGCTCAAGTTTTCTGAATAGTTCTTCACCATATTTATTAAAGAAGGTTTCAATCCCTAATTTAAATTGATTTTCAAAAACCTTATCAGTATCAATATAATTATACCCAAGCTTTAAGGCTAGTTTTTTGCCGGCCGTGCTTTTGCCAACACCCATAAACCCTATTAAATAAATATTGCTCATAAAAATCATCACCATATCTGTCCGGATATGAGACAGTTTCCAATATCGGGATCACAAGATATATATCTAAAATTTTACCCTCCTGTTAATCAGTATATTAATTTTTTATATTAATTTTGGTATAGTATTTGAAACCACACTACAAACTTAATACAAATCCTTTATGAAAAAAACTAACTTAATAATTATATGTCTATTGGCCTTCGCTTTTGTTTATCAAGGATGTCAAAAAAATGATACTCCTCCAGATCAGGGTAAAACAATGGATGACATGATTGCACCTGATGGATTCACATTTGAAACCACTCATGATGTAGCCATGACAATAAACATGCCTAATAGTGTTGATTTTTCAAATCTAAGAAGTAGATTCGATGTATATACAGAAAACCCAAACAATGATGGTAAACTAATCACATCGGGGAGTTTTGACGAAAACGGCAGATTTACCGGCACACTAAGATTACCAATAATATTAAAAGAAATAACTGTTGTAACATTTGCGGGGACAGTGGTTATACCGGTTCCTGAAAGCTCATTTAAGGAAGATGGTGTTATAATTAATTTTGGTGATGATTATGGATATTTACCACCCGATACTGTGGAACCCAGTAAAAAAGCGGAACAAGAAATTTATTACAATGTAACTGGTACTAGGGATATTACATCCACAAACCTAATTGGTAACGGCGACTTCGAAACAAATGATTTTGGTTCAGTATATTATTGGTCAACTTCACATCCTGCTGATTCGCGATGGTATTTTACAACATATAGAAATTCGATGGAACAATATAATGATGGTGGAAATTTCGTTGTTAGAACACCGCTTACACAATCAGGCAATAACTATGTAGGGGGAACAACGCAAATGATAAGTGCTTCTGCTGGAGATGTTATAACAATCTCCGCTGATATTAAATCTACTGGCAATACCAATAGATTATATAGTTGGTTATATCTTATACCTGTTAACTCATCAGGAAATGCTCTTGCGTATTATAATGTACAATATTTTAAGCCATCTAATAGTTGGACAAATAAAACCCTTGTTGCAACAATGCCATCTGGGACTGTGCAGGTAAATGTACTTCTTTGGGCTAATGACTACACTGCTAATGCTTCGGTATATTTTGATAATGTGGTTGTTACAGGCCCGGTAACTGATAGTGATGGTGATGGTGTTGACGATGAATTGGATGATTATCCAAATGATGCTACTCGTGCTTTTAATGTTTTCTATCCCAATGAAACAGACTTTGGCACTTTTGCATTTGAAGATTTATGGCCAGGAAGAGGAGATTATGATTTTAATGATTTGATTCTCGATTATCAATTCAAATCCGTATTAAACTCCACAAATGGCTTGGTTGAATTTTTTACAGATTACTCAGTAAGAGCAATCGGGGCAACGTTAATTAATGGTTTTGCTCTTTCAATTCCTGGTGACCCAACAAACGTTAGTGCAGTTACAGGCACTTCAATAACACAGAGTTATTTAAATTTAAATGCCAATGGAACCGAACAAAATCAGCCAAATACGGTAATATTCTTATTCGATAATGCCTTTAATAGGATTGGCTCATCAGGATCATCATTTATTAATACAGTGCAAGCCAATGAATATGTAGTCCCTGTTAGCTATCAATTACACGTTAGTTATACCAACCCGGTAACAAATGCTGGTGCAGCACCATATAATCCTTTTATTGTTGTTGATGAAATCTGCGGGCAAGAAGTACATTTAGCAGGAGAAGTTCCAACATCACTTGTGGATCAAGCACTATTTGGAAAATGGGCAGATGATTCAAATCCGGCTACAGGCAAATATTATCAAACAGCAAATAACTTACCATGGGCAATCGACCTACCGGTTAAATTTGATTATCCGGTTGAACAGGTTCAGATAATTAATGCATATAATTATTTTCAGGCATGGGGAGAATCTGGAGGTAGTACTTATCAGGATTGGTACGGTAATGCTTCGGGTAGTAGAAATAATGATAATATTTATTCACCACCACAAAAATAAAGTAAGTTTATAAGTGTTTAATTGAGTTGCAAGCCTGTTTCTGACCGAAACAGGCTTTGTTTTATTGAGAATATGACAAAAGTGTTTTATGGATAAGCTGTACCTGAGGAGTTAAAAATCTTTTTTCATCATTAATAATAACGAAATGCGAAAGATTGCATTTTTCCTCATCACTCAGCTGATTTTTAACTCTTTTCCTAACATCTATCTCTGGGATATTATCTCTGTCCATAACACGCTGTATCCTAATATTAACTGGAGCTGATACATTAATTATAAAATCAAACTTTTCCTGTAGTTTGTTTTCAAATATTATGGCTGACTCATGAATTGTATAGCGATCATTTTTATTTAAAATACACCATTCTATATACTTTTTTAAAACCAGTGGATGAATAATACTGTTAATCCTTTCCAATGCTATTTTATCATTAAAAATAATGGTTGCGAGTTTTCTTTTATCAATTTCACCTGATGGTGTGAGGATTATATTTGTAAAAGCTGCAGTTAACAACTGGATTACATTTTTATCATTATACAAATTACGTGCTTCAACATCAGCATTAAACACCTTAATCCCAAATACGTTAAATATTTGAGCAACAGTAGATTTTCCACTACCTATGTTACCGGTTAGGGCAACTCTTAACATAACTTGTTTTTACTTAATTATTAAAAACTCTACCTCTGAGGGTACGATCCTGATGTTTCTAACGAAGTCAGGTTGTTTGGATATTTTTAAAGGAAGTTTATGGGCATGAAGAACATCCATATTATCAACAACAGGAAATATGTTGAATTGATAAGGTCGAACTTCATTGAAATCCTTTTGAGCTACCCGATAATAAATTGTGACCTGTGATGGAAATGTTTTAATATTATATTTCATATTACTCAGATTTATTGGGACAAGTAACTCAGATTCTGTAAACTTCTCTACCTCAAAATATAATAACACTTGATCATTCTCGAAAGTTAGTAACTTTGAGTTTGGGTTCTTGAGCTCGATAATAGCAACCTGATCGGAGGCTATTTTCTCAAGCATTAACTTCTTTGTATTAATATAGTTTAATGTATCCAACACACTTTGTGGACCAAAAACCTTTACAACCTTTGGATCTGTTCTAACTTCGCTATACAAATCATATTGGTTTGCATAATTGACAGTATAGTCAGGTATAATTGGCAGGATTTTTTCACCTGTCTTTTCCATTTCAAAGGCCAACACTGCCCTGGACAATTGAATATCTTTTTCATCTACACCTATTAATTCTGCAAGTGCAGTGGTTAATTCCTGAGTATAAATAGCGTAGTTTATTCCACCTCGATGATCAATAGCATAGTTTCCCAAATTTATATCAAGGATTTCCATATCATTAAACAAGTTCATCTTCAATATCTCGAACCCACTGGCGGTAAGGCTTAGATCTAATGTGGAATCAATCACTCTTGTAAGTCGTAGAACTGGTGGAGTATTATTATATTCTATTTTAAACGTGTAATTTACAGAATAAATGTCGGATAGCTTTATAAGTAGCCAAAACAAAGTTGCTATTAAAATACAGATAAAAAAAATTAAGCGATCACTCCTGATACCAAGAAATGATTTATATTTCTTATGCTTATTATTAGAATTATATGTAGCAGGCGAACTATCCATAAAAATGGAATATCATATTATGTAGTTGGAAAGGTTCGTAGTGAAACTTTCCTATTATAAATATTCAGGAAGAAATTTCCAGCTAAAATTATATGCTGTAATCACAACTATTATTTCTTTTGTCCCACTTCTGTAGTATCCATAACTACAGCACTTTTCTCAATGTTTAGTTTAATATTATTGCCGCAATCTAACACAATTATTGTTTCTTTTATTTCAGCAATTTTACCATGTACACCTCCTAGTGTAACAACCTTATCACCCTTTTTTAATTCTTCTCTAAACTTCTTTTGCTCTTTGTTTTTCTTTGTTTGAGGTCGAATAAAGAAAAAGTAAAAAACAATAAGTATAAGAAATAGGGGTAACATCGACATCCATCCACCTTCTGATGACTCATCTGCTTGTAATAGTATAAATAACATTTCCATTTTATATATATTTGATTATTATTAATTTCTTTCTGGCAGTATAACCTTAGTTTTAATTCTTAAGGTTGTTGTATTTGGTTCAGTATTAGCAAGTATAGTTATGCTCTTATTTTGGAATCCTTTTCTACCCTTGCTATCGAATGTAACTTCAACAATCCCCTCTTCACCCGGTGAAACCGGTTCATGTGGATATTTACCAGCAGTACAACCACAACTAGTACTAACCTTTGTAATAACGAGATCGGAGCCACCGGTGTTAACGAATTTAAAACCATAAACTACTCTTTCTCCCTGAATCATATCACCAAAATCATGTACAGTTTCATTAAAATACATTTTTGGGACAGTTCCTTTATCACCAATTTTCATGGCTGACTTTGTATTCTTAACTATATCGGTTGATATACTTTTATCACTATTATTATCACATGATTGAAAAATCATAAGTATAACAATGGATATTATAAAAGTTAATTTCTTCATCTTTCTTTATCTTATAATCGTAACCGATCCTTTAAAAACATCATTGGTTTTTTCACCTTCACATTCAAGCACATAATAATAAACTCCATCAGGTAGGTTATCTCCACCCCAGGTGTTATCATAGTTTTCAGCATCAAATACGGTACGGCCTCCACGGTTAAAAACCACTAATCTGGATCTTTTATAGAATCTACTTAATGCGTCTTCAATAATCTGCTCATTTTTATTCTCGGTATCGTTTGTAATTACAAACTTATCATTAGTATTGTCACCATTTGGTGTAAATACATTTGGAATAAGAAGTTTAATTGGTTTAACAACAACATCATGCGAAAATGTAGTATCACATCCCGTTGAAGCGGAAACAACTGTAAGAAGCACAAAATACTCGCCAACTGACCCATACATATAAGTTGGCTCCGGCAAATCACTTGTATTATTATAATCAGGATCTGGTATAGTGTCGCTAAACCACCATGATGGAGGTTTTAAAGCTATGCTGTCTTCTGATAAATTTATGTAGGAATAAGTTATGTACGGGTTTTGGAGAAAAGCAGTATCCGGTTCTGCAAAAATTTCAACTTCAGGATTATCATATGCTTCCGTTCTATAGGATTCTGTTTTAGGACAACCATAATTATCCTTAACTGTTATTGAATAAAACTGATGCGCTTTTAAACCAATCGCAACTGCCGAATCACCCGGATCAACTTGTAACGGAAATACATCCCAAAAATAATGATATTCATCTGTTTCTAATTCACCTGTAGCAATGGCTCTAACTTTTGCTGAATTACCGTTGTCTTTATCGCCATTGGTGCATGTTAATTGTTTTTGATCGAATTCGATAAAAATTTGTGGGCGAACACTAACGCTGAATAAATCGCTTATACATGTATCGGGTGTTATGGTATCAATAACAACAACTCTAAACACTGTAGAATCAACTATAGATATACCTAGTATTGATTCGTTACCTACATCAATAAAAATATCACCCACTTTCTCTTGCCAGATGAATGTTTGGTTAAGCTCTTCAAAAACACTGAGTTCGAAATAAATATCTGGGCAAACCGGCATAGGTGTATCGATAGATATATCACATATCATCTGAGCCATAGTGTTAAACATAGGTGCTATAGTAGCTATAAGCAACAAAGTCATTAATCTGGCTATTTTACCAGTTTTTCTTTTCATTGTTTAAACCCTTTGATGATAATTTTTATGAATGGCAAAATTAAAAATAAAACAGTAACCCATGCTAAAATAATCCATCATTAAGCATCACAAGGGTGCAATTTTCAATAACTTCAATTCCATTTTTATTTGCAAGCACAGCAAATTCATGATTTTCTGTGCCCGGATTAAAAATAATTCGTGATGGATTTAAGCTCAATAAATAGTTATAATAATCAGGCTGATGCAATGGTCCAATATACATTGTAACCGTATGAACATCTTCAAATTTTGGTTTATTAATACTAATATTTACACTTTCAACACTCGATTTTCTTAATCCAATTGATTCAACAGAATGCCCGTAAGAAAGTAATTTTCTAATTGCCTTGTTCGAATATCTAGCAGGCTTAGGACTACCTCCAATAACGAGTGTTTTTTTATTTATCATATTAACTCTAGTTTCAACTCTATTTTATAAATGCCAGCTGACAAAAATACTCCTTAATAAACGTATCGAATTGGTTTTTATTTTTATCTTTAAAGGTTAAACATATATTACCTAATAATCTTATGAAATCATAATGACACAATATCATCATAACATACTAATTATCAAGTCATTTTGTCAGGTTGGGTAAGGTTAATATGACAAATATTCCTGTTTTCTTTTAATTCCTGATGATGGTAAGTAATTTGATATTACATCGATAAAAATAAAAATCATAATACATGAACTTAAATCAATTCACAATAAAATCACAAGAAGCCATTCAGAAGGCTCAGGATATTGCATCTATCAATGAAAATCAAGCGATTGAAAGCATTCATTTACTAAAAGCAATTATAGAAGTAGATGAAAATGTTACCCCTTTTTTGCTTAAGAAGCTAAACGTAAACTATGAAGTTTTTTCAAAAGCCGTTAATCGAGTTATCGAATCGCTACCTAAAGTAAGAGGTGGTGAAGGCTACTTTTCGAACGAAGCTCGCGATGTACTACAAAAAGCGAGAAACTACCTCAAAGAATTTAATGATGATTATATATCTATTGAACATTTACTAATCGCGATATTAGACGTAAAGAGCACTGCATCAAACTTGCTTAAGGACAATGCAATAACAAAGAAAGATCTTATTGAAGCCATTAAACAATTAAGGAATGGTGCCACCGCAACAAATCAAAGTGCCGAAGATCAATATAATGCCCTAAACAGATATGCACGTAATTTGAACGACCTTGCAGGCTCAGGTAAACTCGATCCCGTAATCGGTCGTGATGATGAAATAAGACGCGTACTTCAAATACTTTCCAGAAGGACCAAGAATAATCCAATTTTAATCGGAGAACCCGGTGTTGGTAAAACGGCAATAGCTGAAGGTCTTGCTCACAGAATTGTAAATGGTGATGTTCCCGAAAATCTAAAATCGAACCTCATCTACTCGTTGGACATGGGATCATTAATTGCCGGGGCAAAATACAAAGGTGAATTTGAGGAACGACTAAAAGCTGTTATTAAAGAGGTTCTTTCTGCTAATGGCGAGATAATTCTATTTATCGACGAAATACATACTTTAGTAGGTGCTGGAAAAGGTGAAGGAGCAATGGATGCTGCCAATATCCTAAAACCCGCACTTGCTCGTGGTGAACTTAAAGCCATTGGTGCGACAACACTTAAGGAGTATCAGAAATTCTTTGAAAAGGACAAAGCTCTTGAGAGGAGGTTTCAGCAGGTAATGATTGATGAACCCGATACAATGTCAGCAATAGCAATACTTCGCGGACTAAAGGAGCGTTACGAAACGCATCATAAAGTTAGGATTAAAGATGAAGCTATTATTTCGGCAGTGGAATTATCACAAAGATATATCACCGACAGGTTTTTGCCCGATAAAGCTATCGATCTTATTGATGAAGCTGCTTCAAAACTTAAGTTGGAAATAAATTCTATACCCGAAGATCTTGAAATAGTTGAGCGCAAAATTCGTCAGTTAGAGATTGAGAGGGAAGCTATAAAGCGTGAAAAAGATAAACTCAAGATGGAGGCAATAAAAGAAAACCTTGCCAATCTTAACGAGGAAAGAACGAGTTTAAAGGCGGCCTGGCAGGCTGAAAAAGACTTAGTTGATAAAATTCAACAAAAAAAACAAGAACAAGAGGATTATAAACTAAAAGCCGAACAAGCCGAACGTGATGGGAATTTCGGCAAAGTTGCGGAAATACGTTACGGTAAATTACAGGATGTTCAAGCTGATATTGAAGCTTATAAAGCACAACTTGGCGAATTACAAGGCGATAGCCCAATGATTAATGAAGAAGTTGGTGCTGAAGATATTGCTGATGTAGTTTCGAAATGGACAGGAATACCGGTTAACAGGATGCTACAAAGTGAGCGGGAGAAGCTTCTTAGTTTAGAAACTGAATTACACGAGAGAGTTGTTGGTCAGGATGAAGCAATTGCAGCTATTTCTGATGCCATTCGAAGAAGTCGTGCCGGATTACAAGATGAAAAACGTCCCATCGGATCATTCATTTTTATCGGGACAACCGGAGTAGGAAAAACAGAACTTGCTAAGGCTCTTGCTGATTTACTATTCAATAACGAAAATGCTATGGTGCGAATTGATATGTCTGAGTATCAAGAACGCCATTCGGTATCCCGACTAATTGGTGCACCTCCTGGATATGTTGGTTATGACGAAAGTGGCCAGTTAACGGAAGCTGTTAGACGCAAACCATATTCGGTAGTGTTGCTTGATGAAATTGAAAAAGCACATCCCGATGTTTTTAACATATTACTTCAAGTACTTGACGACGGTAGATTAACCGACAATAAAGGACGGGTTGTTGATTTCAAAAACACAATAATTATAATGACGTCAAATATTGGCTCACATATAATTCAGGAAAATCTTTCAGGGCTGACCGAAGAAAACCAGGAAGCCAAAATTGAGAAAACCCAAGTTGAAGTTATGGAGCTATTAAAGAAAACCATACGTCCTGAGTTTCTGAACCGAATTGATGAAATTATAATGTTTAAACCGTTAACACGAAGTGAAACCAATGACATTGTAAAGCTTCAATTTAATGGGGTAAAAAAGATGTTGGAAAAGAATAACATCGAAATTAATATCACTGAAGAGGCAGTAGACAAGATTGCAAACATTGGTTATGATCCATTATTTGGAGCCCGTCCATTAAAACGAGTAATCCAACGCGAGATTCTTAATCAATTATCTAAGATGATTCTCTCTGGTAAACTTGTCTCAAATGAAAAAATAATGGTTGATGTTGAAAAAGGGATGTTTGTATTTAAGAATGAATAAAATAACAATTTTGTTTGAATAAAATGAGCCACAGATTCACAGATTAAATGTGAGTTTGTGGCTTTTATTATAATCACTAGCGAGTCCCCAATGGCGCAAGTCTGTCGGGTAAGCCAGTGCGAAGCGACTTGGGCTCAACTTAGCTTGAGGACAAAAGCACAAGTCTCAACACACGATCCTACGCTTAAGACTTGCGCTATTTATATTTCTTGAATCTTGTTTCTTGCTTCTTCTAAACATTAAACCTAATGTGCATCACATCACCATCCTCAACTATATAATTCTTGCCTTCCACATGAAATTTCCCAGCATCTTTTACGGCCGGTTCTGAGCCATATTGGATATAATCATCATATTTAATAACTTCTGCCCGGATGAATCCACGCTGTAAATCACTATGAATAACACCAGAGGCTTCAGGAGCTTTCATTCCCTTTTTAATTGTCCAGGCTCTTATTTCCTTTGGTCCAACAGTAAAAAACGACTGAAGATTTAATGCATCATAAGCGGCACGGACAAGTCTATTAACTCCGGGTTCTTCAAGACCGGCATCTGATAAAAATTCAATTCTATCATTTTCATCTTCAAGCTCAGATATCTCAGCTTCTAATTCACCGGCAACAACTATTACTTGCTCTTCTTTTCCTAAATAATCAATTACAGCTTTTACATAATCATTTCCGTTAATTGCTGATGCATCATCAACATTGCAAACGTACATAACCGCTTTATTAGTCAACAACTGAATATCCTGAATATATTTTTCATCTCCCTCCTCAATGGGAGCAGTGCGTGCATTACCAAAATTTTCTAGATGATTTTTGTATTTCGTGAGCGCCTCAATGCCTCGCTTTGCATCTTTATCACCTGATTTGGTAAGCTTATCGAGCCTCACAAGTTTTCTTTCTACAAGATCAAGGTCACGTACCTGAAGTTCAAAATCAACTATTTCAAGATCACGAACAGGATCAACTGACCCTTCTATATGAGCAAGGTTTTCATCATCAAAGCATCTCAATACATGAATTAAGGCATCTGTTTGCTGTAGATCTGCTAAAAATTTATTTCCAACTCCTTCTCCTTCACTAGCTCCTTTGGCCAATCCTGGCACGTCAACTATTTCTACAGAAGCAGGAATTACTTTCTCCGAATGAACTAAATCATTAAGTTTGAACAGCCTTGGGTCGGGAACATCAACAATGCCAATATTTGATTTAGTTGCACTAAACGCATAACTTGAACTTTGAGCTTTCGTATTCGACATACAATTGAAAATTGTTGTTTTACCAGTATTGGTCAAGCCAATTATACCACAGTTTAAAGCCATTAGTATTTAATTTAATAGTTTGTTAATCTGATGCTTACCAACATAAAAGGATTGGTTTTCAGGTGGCAAATATAGCACAAATAATTGCCTCAAAAATATCTACGAATAAATTTTTACAATTAGATAAATATTAGTACTTTTGCAGCCCGATTTTAAGGTGTCCGGAATTTTGGTAATCAATTATAATCCAAATTCTTAAAATCACAAACTAATGTATAATCGGTTTCTAATCACAAGTAATCGGACGGTTGATTAAGAAACATAATTAATTTTTAATGTCAGAATTAGAAAACAAAGCTACCGAACCTACTGAGAACGAGGAAGTAGCAGCACTACCCACCCAAGAAGAAACGACCCCTGAAATTGAGGCCATCACTGAAAAAGTTGTTGACGATAAAGTAGTGGTTGTTGAAGAAACAAAAGAAGAACCTGTAGCTGAAACTCCAGTTATTGAAGAGGTTATTGTTGAAGCTCCTGTAGTTGAAGAAGAAGTAAAAGTAGTCGAAGAAGAGGTAGCATTCACCGCACAAGAGGAAGAAGTAGCTGCTGAAGCTGAAATTCCTGCGGAATTTGACTGGGAAGCACTTACAAAGAAACAAGATATTTATTCATCAACAGAAAGAGCCAAACTTGAAAATATTTACTCAAGTTCACTAAGCTCAATCGTTGAACATGAAGTAATTGATGGTACCATAGTAGGTATTAGCAATCGCGAGGTTGTTATAAACATTGGTTATAAATCTGACGGAATCATTCCATTTAATGAATTCAGATATAACCCCGACATCAAAGTTGGCGACAAAGTTGATATTTATGTTGAGAATCAGGAAGACACAAATGGTCAGATGATACTTTCTCATAAAAAAGCCCGTACTCTTAAATCATGGGATAGAATCAACGAAGCTCACGATAACGAAGAAGTTATTAATGGTTACGTTAAATGTCGTACAAAAGGTGGACTTATTGTTGATGTATTTGGTATAGAAGCATTTTTGCCAGGTTCACAAATTGATGTTAAACCAATTAGAGACTACGATATTTATGTTGACAAAACCATGGAATTTAAAGTGGTTAAAATCAATCATGAATATAAAAACGTTGTTGTTTCTCATAAAGCTCTTATTGAAGACGAACTTGAGCAACAAAGAGCTGAAATTATTGCTAAACTTGAAAAAGGACAGGTACTTGAAGGTATTGCCAAAAATATTACTACGTATGGTGTGTTTATCGACTTAGGTGGTGTTGATGGCTTAATTCATATTACCGACTTATCATGGGGTCGTATTAAACATCCAGAAGAAGTTGTTGAACTTGATCAAAAACTTAAAGTTGTTATCCTTGACTTTGACGAAAATAAAAAACGTATTGCACTAGGATTAAAGCAACTTACTCCTCATCCATGGGATTCATTGAGTACTGATCTTAAAATTGGTGATAACGTTAAAGGTAAAGTTGTTGTTCTTGCTGATTATGGTGCATTTATTGAAATTGCCCCTGGTGTTGAAGGACTTACACACGTTAGTGAAATGTCATGGTCGCAACATCTACGCACAGCACAGGATTTCCTTTCTGTAGGTGATGAAGTTGAAGCTGTAATATTAACACTTGATCGTGAAGAAAGAAGAATGTCACTTGGTATGAAACAATTAGCTCCTGATCCATGGACTGCAATTCGTGAAAAATATCAGGTTAATTCAAAACATAAAGCAACTGTTAGAAACTTTACAAACTTTGGAATTTTTGTGGAAATTGAAGAAGGTGTTGATGGATTAATTCACATTAGCGACTTAAGTTGGTCGAAAAAGATCAAACATCCTGCTGAATTCACTAAAATAGGTGAAGAAATTGAAGTTGTTGTACTTGATATTGATGAAGAAAATCGCCGTTTAAGTCTTGGACATAAACAACTTGAAGAAAATCCATGGGATGTATTCGAAACAGTATTTACTCTTGATTCAGTTCATCAGGGGACAGTAATTAATCTCCATGAAAAAGGTGCATTGATATCACTTCCTTACGGTGTTGAAGGTTTTGCTCCTTTGCGTCATTTGAAAAAAGAAGATGGATCGATCATAAAAGCAGAAGAGAATGCTGATTTCAAAGTTATCGAATTTTCAAAAGAAAATAAGAAGATCATACTTTCACACACACGATTATTTGAAGAAGATGCTAGAGCTACAAAAGCTAAACAAGCTGAGAAAGCTACATCTGAGAATCAAAAATCGAAACGTGCGTTAAAGAAAATTAACGAAAAAGTTGAAAAAACAACATTTGGCGACTTAGATGTTCTTGCTAATTTGAAAAGCGAAATTGAAAAAGAAGAAAAAGCTGAAAAAAATAAGTAGATTTCAATAAACTTATTTTATACCATAAAAATCCTTCCGACAATGTTGGAGGGATTTTTTTTGGCTCTTAACTATAAGTTTATGTATTTTTGAGATCATGGAAACCTATTCAAATTTTTCTGTTACAATTCTAGGTAATTCGGCTGCTATTCCAACCAAAAACAGCCATCTATCGAGCCAGGTAGTAGCTAATCACAATAATTACTTTCTAGTTGATTGCGGTGAAGGAACTCAATTGCAATTAATTCGATACAAAATAAAATATCATAAAATTGATAACATTTTTATCAGTCATTTACATGGCGACCATTTTTTTGGTTTAATTGGCTTAATATCTACTTATCATCTATTGGGAAGAGAAAAACAGTTGAATATTTACGGCCCACCCGCACTTAAACTACTTATTGAAATGCAGCTTAAGGTTGTTCAAACGAATTTGAAGTACGAACTACTTTTCCATGAGCTTGATAATGATAATTATAACCAAATATATGAGAATAGGGATATTTGTGTTTATTCATTTCCCTTGGTTCACCGAGTTCCCACATGGGGGTTTAAGTTTGAACAAAAACAAAAGAAGCTAAATATTAAAAAAAGTTTTGTTAAGCTATTTAACCCATCAATTGAGGAAATACTAAATATTAAAAATGGAGAAAATTTTGTTTGTAAAGATGGAGCAATAATTCCCAATAATGAAATAACAACTCCTCCCCAACAACCATTATCATACGCATATTGCTCAGATACAAGATATGATGAATCAATAATGAAATATATTACGGATGTATCTGTACTCTATCATGAAGCTACATTTGATAACAGTATGCAAGATAAGGCGCATGAAAAATTTCACTCTACAGCAAGTGATGCTGCCAATATGGCTAAAAATGCAAATGCTACTAGTTTAATTCTTGGACATTTTTCCGCCCGGAATAAGGAACTCAAAAGTTTATTAGCTGAGGCCTGCGTGATCTTTAAAAATACAATAATTAGCCAAGAAGGAATTGAGTATTTAATATCTTAGAAGTTGTAATTTTCGACAAACTATAGATAAAAAACAGAAAAAAAGAAAAACCCACCCAGACCAGGCGGTCTATTGGGTGGGCCCAATTATGAAAAACAAACAAAACAAGCACTGCAAATATAATAATTTATTTGCGTTTGTCAATATGAAACAGTATTTTTTTTCATGGAAATGGAATACTATTCGTAAGATTGTATTCACAATTGCCAAGTTTTGGATTTAATTGTATTTGTGCAATTTCTAGCAGACTACTTTCTAAGTATTAAAAATGAACCATCATCCTCGAGTTTAATTATTGTTGATGACTTTATAGCCCGAACTCTATCCTGAAAAACAGAAACAACATGGTCAACACCCTTTTTTATCCCAACATCAATTTGTTCAAAAGTTGTAGCAGAAGGTTGATTTGAAAAATTTGCAGAAGTAGAAACTATTGGCTTTTCCAACAATCTGATTACTTCAGTACAATATTCATCTTTAACTATTCTAATGGCAATTGTTCCGTCAGACGCAATAATATTTTTAGCAAGGTTTTTCGCTCCCGGATAAACTATTGTAAGTGGTGATTTAGAATTAAGAATTAGATCATAAGCAATTGGGGGAACTTTCTTTAAATATTTATCAAGTCTCTCAGGAGAATCAAGCAGTACTATCATGCCTTTATTTTCATTTCTTCCCTTTAGCTTGTATATTTTTTGAATTGATTTCGCATTTGTCGCATCGCAACCTATTCCCCATATTGTATCAGTTGGGTAAAGTATTATTTTACCTTTCTTTAATAATTCAACCGACTTTTCAATTTCTTCATCCAGTTTCATAAACTAGTATCTATAACTTTTAAAATATTATACATCAAATAATTCTATTGCAATAAATTAAGTAATTGCTCATTTTTAATTGTTAATGAGCAATTAAAATGTTTTTTCGGACAGCTATTAACTCCATGTAATCCACAAGGCCGACAATCCAATTTTTCGCTGGTTTGAATTATGTGCGAGTTATCCGATTTAGGACCAAAACCAAATTCGGGAACAGTTGAACAAAAGATCGCAGCAACCGGCGCGTTCATTGCTGAGGCCATATGCATTGGTGCCGAGTCATTTACGTAATTCATTGCTGCATCTTTCATAAGAGCTGATGACTCCAGAAATGTTAATTTACCTGCAAGATTAAGGCTGTTAACATGTTTCGATTCTACTATAATTTCATCACATAACCCCTTTTCCTTTGGTGAACCAAGCAAATATACTACCATATCGTGGTCGATTGATGCTACGAACTCAACCCATTTGGCTTTCGGGAATTGTTTGGTAAACCAAAGTGACCCTGGAGATAATGTGATATAACGCTTGGTTTTATACTGTGAAACCATAGCATAATCATGATTTTGAGGATATAACCTCATAGGATATTTACTTTTATCAGTAAGATGTTCAATCAAATTAAGATTACGCTCAATTTCGTGCGGACTGTTAATTTCGGTACTGATTTTATGCTTAATTCTTTTTGAGAAGAAAATAGAAAGTGGGTTTTTATTAAACCCAATTTTAACTTTTGCTCCTGACAATGCTGTAATTAAACCCGATGATGCAAACCGCTGAACATTAACAACAAGATCATATTTCTTTTCTCTAAAAATCCTTATAAGCTCCAATAAGTTAGTATACTTCTTATCTGTTTTATCCCATACAATAACATGGTGTAAATATGGATGTCTTCTCAAAACTCCCTCATAACCATATTTAAGCAAAAAATCAATTTTTGTATTTGGATAAAAAACATGAAGTTTTTCAATAAGTGGTGTGCTAAGTATCACATCCCCTAAAGAAGCAGTTTGTATAATCAGGATTCTTTTCAATTATCACTTATCTATATTCATAAATATGCAAATATAATCACACAGCTTAAATGATAACCCTTATTTAGATTTATTTTTAATTCTAAACATCCTATAATTATTAGATATAAGTTGCTATTTTTACAGCACATAAGTTACTTAAATTTAAAATTGAAATAAATGGCAAGTCTGGAAACAACTTACATGGGATTAAAACTCAAGAACCCTATTATTGTTGGGAGTTCGGGTTTAACAAACTCGGTTGAAAATGTAATTGAAATTGCTAAAGAAGGTGCAGGAGCTGTTGTATTAAAGTCACTTTTTGAAGAACAAATTAATCAGGTTGCCAATCAAACCTACGAATTGGGAAATACAAGTAACTATTATCCAGAAGCACTCGATTACATACAAAATTATAGTGCTGAAAATGATGTGGCCAACTATCTTGATCTGATTAAAGAATGTAAAAGTAAGGTTGATATTCCAATTATCGCTTCAATAAATTGCATGGGTGATAATAAGTGGGTTAATTTTTCAAAAAAAATTGAAGAGGCTGGTGCTGATGCGCTTGAGCTAAATATTTTTGTTCTGCCATCGGATCCAAAGAAGAATAGTGCTGAAAATGAAAAGGTTTATTTTGATATAATCGAAAAAGTAAGTAAAATTATTAAGATTCCCATAGCTGTTAAACTTAGCTACTATTTTTCGGGATTAGCAAAAACAATGGAAATGTTATCGTGGACAGGCATTAAAAGTCTTGTTTTGTTCAATAGGTTTTTCTCTCCCGACATTGACATTAATAGCTTAGAAATAAAAAGCTCAAATGTATTTAGTTCTCCTGCTGATTTGGCTCAATCATTAAGATGGGTCGCTATGTTAAGCGAAACCGTGGATTGCGACATAGCTTCTTCAACAGGTGTACACGATGGAGAAGCGGCCATAAAGCAGCTACTTGTTGGAGCTACTGCGGTGCAGATAGCCTCGGTACTTTACAAAAAAGGATTTAAGGAAATACCTATTATTCTAAATGAAATTGAAAAATGGATGATTAAAAAGAATTTTGATTCAATTGATCAATTCAGAGGTAAAATGAGTGTGAAAAAAGCAGAAAACCCTGCGGCATACGAACGCGTTCAGTTTATGAAGTATTTTTCTGGGATTGAATAAGTTCCGATTTTCTTATAATTCATTGTACCCGTCAAGTCTTGAATATTTAAACGCATATTATAATTGGTTCTCCTAATTTTACTATTTTAGTAAAAAACTAGAACTGTGAAAGACATACAATCCAAACTAAAATTAATTCTTTTATTATCAGTATTAGCAATAAGCATTAATTCATCAGGGCAATTAATGAACCACTATTGGTCATTAAATTTCAATTCACAATCATCCTTATTATCAGGCGCTGTAGTTGCAGGAGATGGTGGTAATACTTCCATATATTTTAACCCATCCACAATTTCTGAGATAAAAAACGGCTCCAACCTGTCGTTTGCCGCATCATTATTTACATGGGGTGTATATTATTTTAAAAATGCATTGGGTTCGGGAATTAACATGACAAATGTGTGTTTCAATGTCCAACCGCAATTTTTTTCGTATAGCTACCGTCCAAAAGACAGTAGGTTTGCATTTGCATTTACGGTACTGACAAGGATGAAAGAGAGGTTTGATATCAATTATTATAACTCACAGGAAATTGATGTTATAAAGAACAGTCCCGGCTTGGAGAACTATAATACATCTTTCACCTATTTTCTTGAATATTCTGATAATTGGTTTGGGGTTGCAGGATCATACGATGTTTCTGAAAGATTTAAAATTGGCGGAAGTTTGTTTTTATCTGCCGCATATCTGTCATATCAAATTTCAACATCGGCAAATGCATTTTCGACCACTGATACAATCTGGGTTAACGGTGTTCCGAATCCCGGATTAGTCACAGAAGGAACTTATTCAGAGTCACTTAAATTTACTGATTACAGATTTATAGCAAAACTGGGATTTACATATATTGTCGATAAATGGAGATTTGGCCTAAACTTCACATCAAAGTCTCTATCCATTTTTTCCGCCGGTCATGAAGCAAGCAGAATCCAAAGTATGAGCAATGTTACAAATCCTGACAACAATGAATTTATGCCGGGATATATGATAATTAATGGTCAAACCGGAGATCACATAAAAACCCGAATTAAATTTCCCTTTTCGGTTTCATTTGGATTTATATATGAAGTAAATAAATCTGAAAACAGGCTGTATTTTACAATGGAATACTTCAATGGTATTAGTCCATATTTATTGGTTGATGCCCCTGTAAGAGATGATATTACATCGGAAATCATATACAGCCAGATGAAAAATAAAGATTGGCTTTCAGTTGCTGACGTTGCAAAACCTGTTTTAAATGTTGCTATTGGTTACAGATGGCAACTAAGTAAAAACCTAATGTTCCTAAACGGATTCCGTACCGACTTCAATAACATCAACAAGGCTGATTATAAGCAATATGACGATTACAATAAAATAAATACAACCGACATAAATATTTATCATTATACCGGTGGAGTGCAATTTTATTTCTTAAAGAAATATCTACTTGTTGCCGGTGGTGAGTTATCATTCGGTTATGATAAAAACGTCAGGCAAATTGCCAATTTTACCGAACCTGTTGAATTCAATTCGGCTGATAACCGGGTACTACAGGGACCACTGGAAAACAACATGGATGTCTATTACTTTGGCTTTAATGTTTATTTATCGGCTGTATTCAAATTCGGAGGGAATAAATAAACCACTATTAATAAGTATCTATTGTTTAGAATATGTCTAAATAATAATTTTGCTAAATTTGCACTCAAAACAAGTATTATATTAACTAACGATAAAATTTAACATGATAAAAACATTTTCTCAAATCAAAATGTTGGCAGCAATAATACTGCCTGCGGTAATTGTAATGCTAACATCTTGTTATCCTAACGAGAATCTTTCGATTAGTGAAACAGACATTGTAATGGTTGGTTATTACGATTCAGTAGATTTCAAAACATTGAAAACCTATTTTATGTCTGATACAGTTTACGCTGTTAGAGATGACACATCCGATCATTCATTAATTAAAAGTAATGATCTAATTATCAAAACAATAGCTGATAATATGACAGCTTATGGCTACACTCGTTTGATAGAAGCTACTCAAGATACACCAGATATTAGAATATCAGCAGCATCTATTACTGTTAAGAATGTAATTGTTGGGTATTGGTATCCCTATTATCCCGGTTGGGGTTGGGGTTGGGGATGGAAAAAGTCCACGTCGCGCGAAGCAAACTATTATTATCCTGGTTATCCCGGATATTATCCTCCAGGTTATGGTTGGGGTTATCCATATTATAGCTCATACACAACAGGGACAATTCTAATTGAAATGGCCGATCCAAATGACTACAGAGTAGTTAAGAACGATACAGTAACTCCTATCTATTGGTCAGGAGGTATTAATAGGATGCTTAGCAGTGGCTCAAACGATAGTAGAATAACCAGCGGAATAAATAAAGCATTTGAGTTATCTCCAGAAATTAAGACCAATTAGAAACACCCTAAAAAAATAAACGATGAAAAGAAATAAAATATTTTTGACCAGCATTTTTATAGTGTTATTAGGAATTTCATCCTTTGGTCAGGGTGGAGGTATATGGAATTTTGACTGGAACATGGGATTTCCCATGGGAGATACTAAAGATTTTATCGGACAACCCACATTCCGTGGTTTTTCAATGGAAGGCCGTGGATTTGTTACTGAAAGTATCGCAATTGGTGGTATTGGTGCCTGGAATGTTTTTTACGAAAATTTTGGGTGGTCAACAACTGTTGAGGGGACAAAGAAAATATACGGTTACCATCGTAGATACTTAAATGTTATGCCACTAATGGTTACTGCGCATTACTATTTTTCGCAAGGAACAATACAGCCCTATATAGGTGCAGGTGTAGGTACATATTTCATAGAATCGAGAGATTATATGGGAATTTATTATTTTCAAGGTAAAGACTGGCATTTTGGTATAGCTCCTGAAGTAGGAGTTGTATTGCCATTTGGAAGTGGTAATACCGGAATGAATATAAATTTCAAATATAATATGGCTGCTAAAACAAAAAACCAACCTTCATATTCATGGCTTGGTATTAACATTGGTATCTCATACTTGTTCTAGAAATCGCTCCTAGTTAATCATATAACCGGGAAAATTGTTTATCGCAGTTTTCCCGGTTTTTTTTTTACATTTACACCCCGAATAAAAATGTGTAAAACATGAAAAAAACCTGATTTAGATACATGATTCAAATTGGATATCGATTTATAAACAAATAAACTATAAATTATATGAAGACTTTTTTTACATCGTTACTTTTAATTTTTCTCTTTACAAGTACAACTATCTGTCAGCAGCAAATTCAAAACCCGGGATTTGAGCTATGGGAAGATGCAGGGACAAGTGTTGATGAACCAACCGATTGGAGCTCGATAAAAACTTCTGACGACCCTTTCTACAATAATCTGGCTCCTGTTGTTTGGGGAAAAAGCACTGATGCTCATTCGGGTAATTACTCAATAAGTTTATTTAATGTTGGTAGTTTAGTTATCGCAACAGGTACTATATCAAACGGACGCTATCATACTCAGTTACCTGCCGATTCAAGTTATGTTTTTACTGATATTGATAACGACCAATGGCATAGCACCTTAACTGAAAGACCTGATAGTGTTGTAGGCTGGTATAAATGTAACCCAACTGTTGGCGATTTTGGAACTGTAAAATTTGTACTCCATACAGGCCTTACCAGAATACCCGGTGATGAATCAAACTATATTGCAATTGCATATCGTGAATTGCCTTCTGAACAGATAACAGAGTGGACCAGGTTTTCCATCCCGTTTGTTTACTCTTCTAGTAGCAACCCTCGGTATTGCCTCTCAATTTTAACAAGTGGAAATGGTGTAAATGCCTTTCTTGGAAGCACTGCTCTTTTTGATGATCTTCGTTTTGTATATAACGAAAGTTCAGTTAATGAACTGACCCAAAATAACTTTAATGTTTATTTTCAGAATAATTTGCTAAATGTTGAGATTGAGGATAACACTTCAGAACCCTACTCTTTTGAATTACATGATATTAATGGACGGATAATACATAAACAAAATATATCATCGATAGAAAAAAACAGAATTGAAGTTAGTCATGTTCCATCTGGCATATATATTATAGTTGCAACAAGTTCGAATAATACATTTACAAAAAAGGTACTAATCAATAGGTAATTATCTCATAACAACTTATTAATCAACCATTAGTTTTTTTGAATGAAAATTAAACTCTTCAGTGTTTCTTTTTGTGCCAGATACATACTTGTGTCATTATTTTTTGTGTTGAGTTTATATGCCGTTGGTGAAAATAATGGAATTTTCTCAGGAAGGATTACCGATAAGGAAACCTCAGAATCACTGGTTGGTGTTAATATTTTTCAGAAAAAGGACATGACCATTGGAACTGTTACTGATTTCAACGGCTACTTTTCAATATCCCTTCCTCCGGGCGATTATATTTTTGTAGCTTCATATACCGGAATGAAGACCCAGACTGTTGAAGTAATTATCACAGCAGGAAACACAACACAGCTAAATATTGAAATGATACCCTTCAGTACCGATTTCGATGAAATTGTGATAAGAGCCGGGAAGTTCGACAAAAGCATTGAAAATCAAACTGTTTCCATTGAAATATTAAGTCCCAGAATAATTGATGCCCATAATACCGAGTCGGTAGAAACAATTCTTGATATGGTTCCGGGTCTCACAATTCTTGACGAAGAACCACAGATAAGGGGTGGTAGTGGTTTTACTTTCGGGGTGGGAAGCAAAGTTGCAGTTTTTATTGACAACATCCCTATAACAGCAGGCGATGCAGGTAAAACAAACTGGTCGCTTATTCCGGTTGAAAACATTAAACAGATAGAAGTTGTAAAAGGAGCATCATCGGTACTTTCAGGAGCATCAGCATTAAGCGGAGCCATATATATCCGTACCAACTACCCCGGTATTCAGCCTGAAACCAAAATTAAGGTACACGGAGGTTACTATTCCCCTCCCCAATCCCCGGCCAAACAGTGGTGGAATGGTATAAATTACACTTCCGGAGCCAGCTTTCTGCATTCACAAAGGCTGGGCAATAAACAAACCGATTTGGTTGTTGGTGGTATGTTCTCGGCAAATTCAAGCTATTTGGGAGCACCTGTCCCCGGGCCTCATGTTATTGATACGATACCAATATCTGATAGTGATATGGCAAACCGGAAAGCACGGCTAAATTTCAATTTAAGGCATAGGTCAAAAAGAATATCTGGGTTGGATTTCGGGTTAAACGGTAACATGATGTATGAGAAATCGAGTACTGTTTTTGCCTGGTTGGATGATACAGCTAATTTCTATCGAGCTTATCCGGGGGCTGTCCTGCTTTCGAATAGCACTACATTCTATGTGGATCCCTTCGTTAATTTTTATAGTGATATGGGTTTTAAACATGAGTTTGCCTCAAGGGTGATGTATGCCAACAATGACGCCAATAATAATCAGTCCACAAAAACATTGTTCATATATAACAACTACCAGTTTGGCAAGAGTTTCAAAAATTTAGGTAACCTCGACTTTATAATTGGAGCAACCAGTCAGTATACCCACTCATACGCACACCTTTATGAAGCTTCCGGGTCACCATCAAATTATTTATGGAATACCTCTGTTTATATGGAAGCCGAAAAAAAAATTGGTAATGCTCTAAATGTATCGGCTGGCGTTCGACTTGAAAATTATCAAATAAACGATTCAATTAAAGACAGCAAACCAATTTTCAGGATTGGTTCATCGTTGAAACTTGGTCAGGAAACATACTTGCGTGCTTCTATCGGACAAGGGTACCGTTTTCCTACTATCACCGAAAGGTATATCAAAACAACATTGGGGAGCTTTGGGGTTTTTGATAATCCCGACCTGATACCCGAAACAAGCTGGAATTCGGAAATCGGAATTAAACAAGGCTTTAAATTTGCAAAATATTATGGCTATATCGATGTAGCATTATTCTATCAGGAATATAATAACACAATTGAATATTTATTTGGTTTTTGGGATCCTACCTATACTTTCGCCATTGCCGGGTTTAAGTTTGTAAACACCGGGAAATCAAAGGTTACAGGTATTGATATATCAATGACCGGACAAATAAAAGCATCTGATAAAATTTCAATTAATACGCTTTTTGGATATAACTACATATTACCGGTAACTCTGCAACCGGAATATGTTTTTGCAAAAGACTATAATCCAAGTGGAAGTAAGGAATTTTCATACGAAACAACCAGTGTAAACCCTAATCGGGATATTCTTAAATACCGGTTTCTGCATACGGTTAAATTGGATGTTGAATTTAACTACGACAGGTTTTCGGCAGGAATAAGCCTTAAGTATTTTAGTAAGATGGAAAATCTTGACAAAGCTATTTTTGATTTCGAAGATGCAACTGTTGCTACCGGCGGTACAACACAGGCAATCCTATACAGGAAATATTACGAGAACCATAATAATGGTAATGTTGTTATCGACGGGAGGGTTAGCTATGAAATAGCGTTAAGGCATAGATTATCCTTAATTTCGTCAAATATAACAAACAGGATGTATTCGCTTCGTCCGCTTAAGGCAGAGCCAATGCGTAATATAGCGTTGCAGTATATGTTGAGTTTGTAGGATTATTACGCTTCAAACATCCCAATCAGTCTCACACATTACTCAGATTCAATATAAACAAGCAGTATTTTCAAAAATAATTCCATAAAAAAGTATAAAAAAATGTTTTTTGGGTACTAATAAGTAGGATACCACTAACCAATGTATATACCGTGCTTTAACCCCCTTTACTAGCGCGCATTTGCAATGCGTGCTTTAACACAATAAAAGTATTCAGACTAGATGAATTTTTTCTATTTTTGAAATATGTCAGAAAAGTATAAGTTTCATAATGAAGAAGGCATCTATTTTATTACTCCTACAATTGTAAACTGGATAGATTTATTTACACGAAAAGTATACTGTGATATTATTTTACGTTCATTAAAGTTTTGTCAAATTGAAAAAGGGCTGATTATACATGCATGGTGTATAATGTCAAGTCATTTACATTTAATAATTAGCAGTTCGGGTAAGGAACAACTATCAAATATAGTAAGAGATTTTAAGAAATTTACTTCAAAAGAAATTATTAAAGAGATACAAAGATTGCCAGATAGTAGAAAAGATAGGTTATTAAGAAACTTTAAAGAAGCTGGCTCCAAAATAAAAAGAATTACTAATTACAAAGTATGGCAAGATGGAAATCATCCGGTAGAACTTGATTCGAACACCATGCTTGAACAACGATTGTCGTATATACATAATAATCCGGTGGCGAATGGTTTAGTATTCAGAGGTGAGGATTATTGTTATAGTTCTGCGATAGATTATTGTGACGGAAAAGGACTTTTAAAAATCGACTTGATTTAATGATGAGCGGTAATAATAGTAGTCACACATTGCAAATGCGCGCCAGTGGGGGCTATGGGTTCTGGTTTAGAAAAGCAATAGTCCAAGTCCCCCCACACCACCCCTCGCTTTAGACTTGAACCATTAGCGTAGAGCGGGGAGAAACCAGTGTCAATAAAAAAAATAAAGTGATGAAACCTTTGCGTTCAGATGAAAATCTGAATTGCGCCTTTGCGAGAAACAATTAATTCAGTGGTTGTCTTCTCGTTTTCAAAATTTTGCAATATTTAAGATTTTCCTATATTTGCAATTATTTTTATTAAATCTAAATTAAAATGCCGCATTATCAAGTTCGTGGTAATATTCCCGATAAAAGACACATTGTTTTCAAAAAACCAGATGGTAGCTTATACGCAGAAGAACTAGTTTCTTCAGAAGGATTTTCGGATGTTTATTCAATTATTTATCATAACCATCCCCCAACTAAAGTTATTAAGTTCGATGAACCAATCGATGTAACTCCAAAGATTGCACTTAACAAAAACCTACAAAACAGAGCATTCAAAGGGGCTAAGGTAAAACCGGCAGATGATTATCTTGATAGTCGGAAAATTGTACTTACCAATGATGATGTAAACATCACTCTGGCTGCTCCACGTTTGTCGATGACTGACTACTTCTTCAAGAATGCTCAATCTGATGAGATGATTTTTATTCATAATGGAAGTGGATCGCTTATAACAATTTATGGTGAGTTAATATTTAAAGAAGGCGATCATCTGATAATTCCAAGAGGAACAGTTTATCAATTAAATTTTAATGGAAGTAACAATAGGTTGTTCATTGTGGAATCAAATCAACCCCTTCGATTTCCCAAACGGTACATGAACAAGTCGGGGCAATTGCTCGAACATTCGCCGTTTCATGAAAGAGATATCAGAACACCGCAAAAGCTTATTACATATGATGAAACTGGTGACTTCTTGATCAAGATAAAGAGCAATAATACCATATATCCATATCACTATCAAACACATCCATTTGATGCAGTTGGTTGGGATGGATGCCTCTACCCTTTTGCATTTTCAATATATAATTTCGAGCCTATTACCGGTCGTATACACCAACCACCTCCTGTTCATCAAACATTTGAAACAAGTGCCATGGTAACATGTGCTTTTGTTCCAAGGCTTTACGATTATCACCCCGAATCTGTTCCTGCACCCTATCATCATAGCAATATTGATTCGGATGAAGTATTGTATTATGTTGATGGTGATTTCATGAGCCGGAATAATATTGAAAGAGGTCAAATTACACTACATCCAATGGGACTCCCTCACGGGCCTCACCCGGGAGCAATTGAAAGAAGTATTGGTAAAAAAGAAACTAATGAATATGCCGTAATGGTTGATACATTTAAACCACTAAAATTAACAACCTCAGCTATGGAAATTGAGGACGAAGAATACTACAAAAGCTGGCTATTCTAGAAACAGAAATAAAGAAATAAAATCAAAATAAAATGGAAAGTAAATTGAAATGTTTGCCAATTAATGGTACTGATTACATAGAATTCTATGTTGGAAATGCAAAACAAGCAGCACACTTCTACCAAAGTGCATTTGGATTTCAGCCTGTTGCCTATGCCGGATTGGAAACAGGATTAACCGATAGGACATCTTATGTACTTCGTCAGGATAAAATCACTTTTGTATTAACAGGAGCCCTGACTTCTGATTCGGAAGTAGCTGAACATCACAAGCTTCATGGTGATGGAGTAAAAGTAATAGCACTGTGGGTTGATGATGCAAAGCAGTCATTTGAAGATACGACAGGAAAAGGTGCTGAAGTTGATTTTGAACCAAGAACCGAATCGGACCAATTTGGCGAAGTAGTTCGTTCATCCATAAAAACATATGGAGATACAGTTCATACTTTTGTTGAAAGAAAAAACTATAGTGGACCTTTCTTACCGGGATTCATTGCCTGGCAACCCGAATATAAACCTGAGGACACTGGTTTATTGTTTGTTGACCATATTGTAGGAAACGTAGGATGGAACGAAATGGACAAAGTGGCAGGTTATTATCGTGATGTTATGGGCTTTGAACAACTCATATCATTTGATGATAATGATATTGGAACTGAATATACAGCATTGCGTAGTAAGGTAATGGCAAACGACAATATGTGGATTAAATTCCCCATTAATGAGCCGGCAAAAGGATTGAAAAAATCACAAGTTGAAGAATATTTAGATTTTTATATTGGACCCGGCCCTCAGCATGTTGCCCTTGCAACAAATGATATAGTTGCAACAATTGATGCATTGCGTAAAAGAGGTGTTGACTTCTTACATGTTCCCCATACATATTACGACACTATAGTTGACCGTGTTGGAGAAATTGATGAAGATATTGAAGTATTAAAAAAACATCATATCCTTATTGATCGTGATGATAAAGGATACTTACTCCAATTATTTACAAAACCTGTAGAAGATCGTCCAACATTTTTCTTTGAAATTATCCAACGAAAAAATGCAATTTCATTTGGAAAAGGAAACTTTCAGGCTTTGTTTGAAGCAATTGAACTTGAGCAACAAAATAGAGGTACACTTTAATAAGCTTCCTCGCAATCTTCCGTTTTCTGCAGTACCGGGAAGATTTTATAAATCAACTAAATTTCTGTAACAGATAATATCCAAATTAAACAAAATGATAGCAGCCAATAACCCTACATTAAAATCATGGATTGAAGTACCTGAAAACAGCGACTTCCCGATTCAGAATATTCCATTTGGAATAATTAAGCCTGATGGTAAAGAGCCACGTCCCGCAACAAGAATTGGTGACACAGTTATTGATTTAAGTGCATTAACCGACTTTGGTTACTTCGATGAATTGGAAATCGACAACTATGGTATTTTCTTAGCTCCTGTATTAAATGATTTTATGGAACTGGGTGCTCCAATTTGGTCGGCAGTAAGGCACAAACTTTCTGCATTATTTCAATATGATAATAAGGATCTTCAGGGTAATGAAGATGCAAAAAATATTTGCCTCTACAATATTAACGATGTGGAGATGATGCTCCCTGTTGAAGTTGGCGATTATACTGATTTTTATTCCAGTATTGAGCACGCAACAAACGTGGGTATAATGTTTCGTGATCCTGAAAACGCATTATTACCAAACTGGAAACACATTCCCGTTGGATATCATGGTCGAAGCTCATCAATTATGGTTTCCGGAACTGAAATTCATAGACCAATGGGGCAAACTAAGGCAGATGATGCTACCTCGCCATCATTTGGACCTTCCAGATTAGTTGATTTTGAACTGGAAACAGCTTTCATTACAGGCAAAAGTTCAAAACTTGGAGAACATATTACTGTTGATGAAACAGATGATTATATTTTTGGAATGGTACTTTTTAACGATTTATCAGCACGCGATATTCAAAAATGGGAATATGTGCCACTTGGGCCTTTTTTAAGCAAAAGTTTTGGTTCGGTAATATCACCATGGATAGTTACGATGGAAGCATTAAAACCTTTTATGGTTGATGGGCCTGTACAAGACCCACCCGTCCTACCCTATCTCAAATCGTCAGGAAAGAAAAATATTGATATAAATCTTGAAGTTTCTCTCACGCCTGAAAATGGACACCCTACAATTATTTGTAATTCTAACTACAAGTATATGTACTGGAACATGAACCAGCAATTGGCGCATCACACGATAAACGGATGCAATATAAATGTGGGCGATATGTATGGTTCAGGCACTATTTCAGGCCCTACCCCTGATTCTTATGGGTCAATGTTGGAGCTTAGCTGGAAAGGAACCAAACCAATAACGCTTGTTGATGGCTCTGCACGCAAATTCATCCTTGATAATGATACTATCACAATGCGTGGTTATGCCAAAAATGATAATTATAGAATAGGTTTTGGTGAATGTGTTACTAAAATACTCCCTTCAAAATAAAACATATGTTACAAATCGATCCAAACGAATATGATAGTCAAAAGCTGTTCAGGATATTACAGGGAGGAATAGCCCCCCGTCCCATAGCTTTTGCATCAACAATTGACAAAAACGGAAATCATAATCTGGCACCATTTAGCTTTTACAATATATTTGGGATTAACCCAACCACTCTTGTATTTTCGCCTTCAAGAAGAGGCAGAGACAATACCACAAAACATACTTTGGATAATTTAAATGAAGTTCCGGAAGTTGTAATAAATGTAGTTACTTACGACATGGTACAGCAAACTAGCCTTGCCAGTACTGAATATGAAAAAGGTGTTGATGAATTTATAAAATCCGGCCTTACTCCTTTGGACTCAAAAATTATTAAACCCCGCAGGGTTGCCGAATCACCAATACAATTTGAATGTAAGGTTAGGGAAATAATTGAAACAAGTGGTAAGCCAGGTTCTGGAAACCTGGTTATTTGTGAAATAGTTTACATTCATGTGGACGAAAAAATATTTGACGAAAACGGTGAAATTGATCCTGACAAACTTGATCTAGTTGGCCGCATGGGTGGTGACTATTATGTTAGAACTTCAGGTAATTCCAAATTCATTGTACCAAAGCCATTAACAACTCTTGGAATAGGTGTAGATGCATTACCTGATCACATCAAATTAAGTAACTATCTTACAGGAAATGACTTAGGCCAGCTTGGCAATCTTGAAAAACTCCCATCAGAAAGTGAAATTGAACTATTTCGCTCCAACAGTGATGTCAAATCTATTATAGATGATATACAAAAACTTCATGAATATGCGCACAACTTGATATCAAATAATAAAGTTACCGAAGCTTGTGCTATATTAATGGTTAAGGTTTAATTTACTTTTTTCGCACTGGTTACTGAGGTTGTCATTATATCAGTAGGGATTTTCATTCCATCTTTTTCCATTTCCATTGCCATTTCAAGGTCGATTGTGGATGAAATTAACATTCCTGTTGCTCTATCTACAGTCATTTCGCCAACTGTGGTTCCACTAAGCTGCATCTCAACTCCCTGAATCTCATTACCTGTAAGTACTCCTTCAATTCCAATTACTGCTTGCTTACGTGTTGTTTTCAATAAAGTATATTTAACATGTACTTTCATTTCGCTATCCTTAAGCGGAACAATATCATTTTCCCAGCTATCACCAATCTTGATTTTCCCATCAGGGTATACAGCATATGTACTACCTGAGGTTAAATTATTGGTTAACTCACTGTTATCAGTAACGCTACTAATATTAATATCTGTAATATTACCTTTATTATCCATTATAATTTCTGAAGGTTTTCCTATTACCTTATTCATTTCGTTTGCAACTTCAGCTCCCATACCTGAGTTCCATGTTGAAGAATCCTCCGAATCATATACAATCTCCATCCCCATTATCTTCTGAATCATGCTTATTTTATCAAATGTAAATTCCTTGATAATCTCATCACCCTCAATCTTTTTTACGGTTGATGTCATTTGAAAACTCATGTCTTGATTTAGCGTCATAGTTGAACCCATAGCCTCAAATGAAACATCCTGATCAATGTCTGACACAAATATATAACTATCACCAACACTTAGATTATATTGAAGTTGAATACTTTTTTGGGCAACAGCACTCGACATAAAAAATAAAAGCATGCCTATGACGATACTGAAGGTAATTTGATTTTTTGATTTCATATTTGAAGTTTATTAGTATAATTAATATTTGAAATTAGAATGGTGAATCATCATCTTCATTCATAGAATTCATTTTAGAAGGAAAACTTTTCATTCCGGCACTAACATCTTCCGAAGTATAACCCTGGCTGCTTTGTGAAAAGTCTTCAAATCGTGCGAAATCAGCTATAAACCTAAGTTTAACATCTCCTACAGCTCCGTTTCGATGCTTTGCAATAATAATTTCCGTAACACCTTGAGTTGGTGAACCGTCCTCGAATTCATCAATCTTATAGTATTCGGCTCTGTAAATAAAAAGAACCAAATCGGCATCCTGCTCAATGGCTCCCGATTCACGTAAGTCGGAAAGTATTGGTCGCTTTGCCTGTCCAGGGCGGGTTTCAACAGCACGACTGAGCTGTGATAATGCAAGAACAGGGATATCCAGTTCCTTGGCCAATGCTTTTAGCGATCGTGATATATTACTAATTTCCTGCTCACGATTACCTTTATTTTCGGAGCCACCACTCATTAATTGCAGATAATCAACAAAAACCATCTGAATATCGTGTTGTTGTTTTAACCGTCGGCATTTTGCACGAAGCTCAAAAATAGATAAGGCAGGTGTATCATCAATAAACATTTTTGCCTCAACTAAATTCGAGACCTTATCGGTTAACTGTTGCCATTCGTATCCTGCCAAATCACCCCTTTTAAGTTTATCCGACTTTATTTCTGATTCACTTGATATTAGTCTTGTTACAAGCTGAACTGATGACATTTCGAGTGAAAAGAATGCAATTGGTTTTTTAAAATCAACAGCAATATTACGTGCCATATTTAAGGCAAAGGCTGTTTTACCCATCGAGGGACGTGCAGCTAAAATTATAAGGTCCGATTTCTGCCAACCAGATGTTATTCGATCAATATCAACATATCCTGATGGAACTCCGCGCATATGCTCATCCGAATCCTTAGCGCTTTCAATATCCAGGATTGCCTGTTTTATCAATGAAGGCATATCTTCGAAATTACGTCTTAAGTTTGACTCAGAAACAGCAAATAGATTACGTTCGGCTTTGTCGAGTAAATCAAACACATCTGTAGTATCTTCAAAAGCATCCTTAATAATAACTGATGAAATACGTATTAGTTCTCGTTGTATATGTTTTTGGAGAATAATCCTCGCATGGTATTCAACATTTGCTGTGGATGCGATACGACTGGTTAACATCGTAATATAATACGGGCCTCCTACCATTTCAAGTTCGCCAGTATTTTTAAGTTCATTGGTAACTGTAAGTATGTCTACAGGCTCCGACTTTGCAAACAAACTGGCTATGGCAGCCATAATTTTTTTATGATTGTCTTTATAGAAAACTTCAGGTGAAAGAATATCGATAACAGCACTTACCGCATCTTTTTCAAGCATCATGGCACCCAATACAGCTTCCTCAAGGTCAATCGCTTGAGGCTGTACTTTACCATGTTCGGCCATTTGCTGAGTGGTAAAATCCTTACTTTTTGTTAAGCTTGCTTTTCTTACATCTTTTTTCACATTTTCCATGTGCCCAAAATTACAAATATTGACATTTGGTTAATAATGTGTTGATAACTATTTTTGCTAATAATTCACCTTATGTCTGGTCATAAAAACAACGAAAAAGAAATACGCCTAACTAATAACGATGTCTGTATCAGAAATCAATTTCATTCCCAGGTATCTTCTAAGGAGTTGAACAATCGTAACTACATCTTTCTGGCAATAGGTAACTATTCTTTCCAATTCCTTTTCAACCCAATACACATGACCTACCATCGATCCGTCGATATCATCTTTTGGCGTTGGAATATTGAAGATTGCAGCAAGTAATTCCAATGAAGTATAATGTTTATAGTCTCCAAATTTCCAGAGTTCCATTGTATCAAGATGTCGTATTTCCCATGGTTTTTTTCCGGCAAGATTAATTATATCAGGGAGTTTAATGCCATTAACCAGCATGCGACGAGCAATATAAGGGAAATCAAATTCCTTACCGTTATGAGCGCATAGCAAACTGTAGCTATTGCTGTAGTGCTTATCCAGTAGTTCGGCAAACTCTTCAAGCAATATCTTTTCATCATCACCATAAAAAGATTTTAGGCGAAACTCTTTACCATTTATGTATCCACAAGAGATGCATACAATTTTACCAAATTCAGCATAAATTCCAGCACTGGAATAAAGCTGATCAGCCGTAGAATCAGGCTTATTCCGCTTTAATAATTCAGCTTTCTTTTCCCACAAATATTTGAACTTTTCATCCAATTCACCAAAAGATGGTACTTGTGAAACTGTTTCAATATCAAGAAACAGTACATTGTCGAGTTTTAGGTCATTAAGCATAGCATAGGTATTTATTGAAGTGAGAAATATACAAAAAAAAATATTACATTCGGCAGTAATTTTCATTCTGTGTAGAAATGAGATCTTATGTAAAAATAGTTTCTGTACTTTTTCTTTTTTCTCTTTTTGATTCATGTTCAAAAGAGAAAAAAGTAATCAGTCCGGTTATTGAGATAATCAGTCCTGAATACAATCAAATATTTCTGCTTCCCGATACTATAAATGTTAATCTTACTGTTACTCACACAGCTAGAATTGAGTATATTAGGATTAGTATTGATAATAAAAACCTAACACCATTATCTGAACAAAGTTTTATTTATCCTATAGGAACAACCTACCAGGGAAATGTACAATTAGAGCTAAATATTATTCCTGACATTATCATGAAATTACCATATTACGTTCATATTGTTGTGAGTGATTTCTATCAGCTTCACCATTACTATTTAGAAATTGAGTTAAAAAATAGTGATAAATTTTTCAAAGGTTTCTTTTTAATAGATGAATCCTCGATCAACAGATTGACTATTAACCACTATGATAGCCTGGCTGAAAAGATGTTTGACACAATTATCAATGGTGATTTCATTGATTCTGATATTTCATCATCTTCAGAGTTACTATATATTAATACAACAACGCCTGACCTTTCAAGATCATTTAACGTTGAAAATGGAAATTTGGAATGGACTCAGATGCCTCAACTCCCTTATCCTGAGTTTACTGGAATTACAGTAGATGACAATATGATATATTTAAGTACTGCAATTGGCAGGATAATAGGACTTACAACTAATGATGGCCTTCAAGTTTTTACCACGTTGGTTTTACCTGATACAATTCCTAACAATGTTTGTGTTACTAATAAATATTTATTGGCAGATTTCACTCTTCGACATTCCCAAAAACAAGTTTGGGTTTCGTACTACAAACAAACAGGCAGCAAATATCAAGTGTTTCCAACGGATTACGAAACAGAAAATATGTACTACAATGATGTATCTGATAAAATGATTTTATTTTGCAACAAACAAAATACAGGACAAGTCATCACTTTTGATATTGAAACTAATTTAACCCTGGGTGAACCAATAATATTTGATAATAACATAAATTATAGTTGTAGAATAGATAACGATAAATATCTGTTTTCAAGTGAAAAATCAATTTACCTATTCAACTATTCATACAGTTCGTTTGTAAAAGTTTACCAAACAAATCAGGATATTGTAGATTTGGATTTTGATGATTTATCAAATAAGGTGTTTATTGTGCAATCACAAAAATTAGAAATTATTTCATATCCCGATTTTAATTATATAACTTCCGTTGAATCAGAGAATATATTAAAATCAATTGAGCTATTATATGGGTATTAAGAGACAGTCTGAAAAAACAAAGAATGGTTTTTACTATCATAAAAATTAACAAACACGAATACTAATATGTGAAGTAATTTATATCGTGTTTTACTGAAATGAATTTTGTCGCATCTGCCTTTGTTGTAAACCTTTGAATTAGGCACTATCTTTTCAGGTTCAGACGTCTCACATCTGCAACAAAATAAACTTATGAATATACCAGATTGAGAGAAGATGTAAGTTTAATTTTTAATTTTGTAGTTTGATCTGCTATTAAAAATAGCATGCATTCAATTTATATATTGAGTTGTCATTAATATCTGTTAAACAAAAATAATCAGAATTAAGATGAGTAAATTATTAGAGCATTTTGCAAGCTTTAGGAAGAATATCATTGGGGATGATATTGAGTTTGAGACTCCCTATGGTAAAAAAAAAATGATTTATGCCGATTGGATTGCTAGTGGTAGATTGTATAGACCGATTGAAGATAAGATGACCAATATTATTGGGCCAAATATTGGAAATACCCATACAGAAACAACAGAAACCGGCACCTTAATGACGAACGCTTATAAAGCTGCGCATAAAATTATTAAGGAACATGTTGGAGCAAATTCAGATGATGTTATTATTACGGCAGGTTCAGGAATGACAGCAGTTGTAAATAAGCTCCAGCGCATATTAGGGTTGCGAAATAATGCAATGTTTACCGAAAAAGGCAAATGTGTTTTAAAGGAAGATATGCCCGTTGTATTTTTAACGCACATGGAACATCATTCAAACCAACAATCATGGCTCGAAACCATTGCCAAAGTTGTTGTACTTGAACCAGATAATGAAAACAATGTTGACACAAAAGAACTTGAACGACAACTCGAAATACATAAGAGTCATAAACTAAAAATTGGGTCTTTTACTGGTGGTTCTAATGTAACCGGAGTTATACCACCATATTACGAAATGGCCGAGATTATGCACAAATACGGGGGGATAGCCATGGTTGACTTTGCTGGTTCGGCACCTTATATTGACATAAATATGCATCCCGAAAATCATTTGCAAAGTATTGATGCCATTTTCTTTTCACCACACAAATTTTTGGGTGGTCCTGGTAGTTCAGGTGTATTAGTATTTAACAAGAATATCTACCACAAACAAGTACCTGATGATCCGGGTGGTGGAACTGTTGAATGGACTGACCCATGGGGTGGACATAAATACTACGATGATATTGAATTACGTGAAGATGGTGGGACTCCAGGATTTCTCCAGGCCATTAGAATTGCTTATACCATAAAAGTTAAAGATCAGCTTAACACTAAATTAATTGCACAACGCGAAAAAGAACTTGTGGAAAGAGCATTTGAAGGATTTAAAAAAATTAAGGGGATTCATATTCTCGCTGATAATGTTAAAGAACGTTTAGGTATTTTTTCTTTCTGGTTCACACACATTCACTTTAACCTAATTGTTAAGTTATTAAACGACAGATATGGTATTCAGGTAAGAGGAGGTTGTTCATGTGCTGGTACATATGGGCATTTCTTATTAAATGTAACTCCTGAAGAATCACATAAGATTGTTAAAAGAATTAGTAGTGGGGATCTGTCGAATAAGCCTGGCTTTGTAAGAGTATCTCTTCATCCTACTATGACAAATGAAGAATTGGATTTCATTGTAAATGCATTGGATGAAATAGCTAAAAACCACGTAGCATGGGGTAAAGATTATAAGTACGACAATCGAACAAATGAGTTTACTCATAGTACCTTTAAACCAAAAATTAATGAGACTATTGATAATTGGTTTAGACTATAAAACAATTTTTGTAACCAGTAGAATAAAAAATATTTCAGGAAATCATTTATTGAATTAATACAAATAATAGATTCTGAATCTTCTAAATTTTAATATGATAGTTGGTAAACGACCAATAAATATTTTTATATACTGCATTTTTGCATTATTTATTTATAGCTTATTTCAACGAATTCCACACCTTGATGATGCCTGGTTGGGTGAGCAGGTATATTGGTTAAATAAAGATGGTGTTGTTAGAAATGTTCTGATGAAGCACTACTTCAACAACCATATAGGTATCCTTGGATATCATAAGCTAACAATATGGATTGGAATTATTTTTACAAATCTTTTTGGTTTTTCATTAATTGCATTAAAGTCCGTTAGTTTAGTTTCACTAATTATTTTTTTGGCAGCATTTTATTATTATACTGTTATTATTAACAAGATTGTATCAAAACAAGGGTTTCTTCTTGTTGCTGGCCTGTTTGTTATTGCCCCTCATGTATTTGAATTTTCATTTGTTTATCGTCCTGAGATTCCCCTTATGGCATTCAGTTTTATTTCATTTATTTTTTTAGATATCAGTAGAAATAATAAAAGAGAGCTCTTTTTTGTAATTATTTCTGCCATATTTGTTGGGGCTTCAGTATTGATTCATCTTAACGGATTAGTATTTATTTCGAGCGGTATAATTTTATTGCTATACAGAAAACAATACGAAAGTATACTCATATTTGTAGCTGTATCTATTTCTATTTCAATGATATACTTTGTGCATTTTAATTCTATTCAGGAAGTAATTCAATGGGGTAATATAATTTCAGGAGCTAATTCTACATCATTAATTTCAAGTGATCCCATTAGTGTTATAAGTAATTTATTTATAAGATTATTTAATGAGCATTATCGACTATTTCACAGTCCTAAAGAAATAACCTTAACTATCTTCACAATTCTAATTATAATATTTGCTTTTTCACAGCTAAAAAAGCAAAAACCGGGGTTACTACTTTATTTGTTGATATTGTTTCTATCAATAGCAATTATTTCAATAAATAAATCGAGTAAATATTCAGTGGTTTATTATCCATATATCGTATTGCTGGTTATTTATTTTTCGAAACAGCACTTTTCAACCACAGGAAGCAAATACATATTACCTAAAAATAAACAATCTTATATTTTTATTTTCTTCATTGGTCTATTTATAGTTTCATCACTTGTATATGATATTCGTTTATCCATCCAAAAATTCTCACCAATCCAAAACAGAAACATTACAGAAAAATATGTATTGCCTCCCCAAACTGACAAAACAATTGTGGCACCTATGCACTTTATTTTTAATGAGTTGGAGAATTATAAAGAAATTATAAGTTTAATGTCGTTTAATGAACGACAAAAAACTGAAGACCAATTATATGGTGATGGTTTTTTTATTACAGCTAACAAAGAAAATATAGATTACCTGATAATTACAGATGAATATTGGAAATCTCTAAAGTTACCCGATACCACCATGAGCTATTATATTTCAAATTATAGAATAATAGGTAGAGAAATCGGACAAACAATACTTGTGAATACAAAATTACAGAATTAAAAATTGGTTGCATTTTTGAATTTCATAAGCAAAAAAAAAACACCGAAATTATTCAGTGCTTTTTTTATTAAGTTAATTTTAGCGAAGGATCTAATATTTTGGCTTTAATGTTCGCTGAGATACTTAGCAACTCCAACAGCATCAGCAACCATAGCATCATCACCTAGTTTCCAGTTTGCAGGACAAACCTCACCATTTTCTTCGAAATACTGAAGAGCATCAACCATACGTATTGCTTCATCAATACTACGACCCAATGGTAAATCATTAACCACTTGATGACGTACAACACCTTGCTTATCAATTAAGAATAATCCACGATAAGCTACAGGTTCTCCATTAAATTCGCCTTCACCATCTTCATTAATGTCGTAAGCTCCGGCAAGAACATCATAATTTTCTGAGATTGTTTTTGATAAATCGCTTACAAGTGGGTATTTTACACCTTTTATTCCACCATTATTCTTTTCTGTATTTAACCATGCCCAGTGCGAGAAATGTGAGTCTACAGAACATCCAACAACTGCAACATTGCGTTTTTCAAATTCATCCATTTTTTCCTGAAATGCTATAATTTCAGTTGGACATACAAATGTAAAATCCAAAGGATAGAAGAAGAAAACAACATGCTTTTTTCCAATGAATTGTTCAAGTGAAAATTTCTCAACAAATTCGCCACCGTTAATAACGGCATTGGCTTCAAATAATGGGGCTTTTTTTCCAACTAATACTGACATAAATATTTATTTTAAGGTTGTTTTCAAATAACGGTGATTCAATCATATAATTGAATATCAAATATACAACTGCAAAATTAAGAATAATTTTAAATTAAGAATAATTATAAATAAGGAATTATAACTTATTAACGATTATTAAGGCTTGTAAATGCAATACTTTCAAATAGACATAACTTTGCACAACCCTAGTGACATCCATTGCGGCTTTGCGACTTTGCGAGAAAAAATCATTTGTCCTCCTGAGTATAAGCGAAGGAACTCTATGTTATAACCATCCATACTTCGGACTAAGGGAATCCTTCACTGCTTTACAGGATGACAGATAAAAAAATGAAAAAAATAAGATTGAGTTATCTAAACCGCACTTGATTACTGTACTTAGTACTACTCAACCAAAGCATCAATATCGATTGTAATTGGCATACTCCGTTTGAAATCAAAAAGGGTAAGCATCCTGATATCATAATAGCTTTTCCAATAATTCATTAGCGAGCGGTAATATCCCATTTTTGCATTGTCGTTATCAATTTGGGCATTTTGAAGTTCCAACACATCATTTACCTTACCTATCATATATCGTTTTTGAGTAACTTCATATCGCTTTTGTGCTACTGTGTCTGACTTTGCTGCAATCATAAGTTGCTTTTCCTGCATATTAAATTCCATCACGTTTAAAAAAATATTATGGTCGAAATCTATCCTCTCCTGTTCAATGGATGTTTCCACAAGTGCCAAATTCGATTCTGCAATTTTTATATCACCTTTTGTACGTCCCCAATCGAGTAATGGCATGGAAATTCGTAACGAAACAAATTCCTCATCCAATGGTTGAGTGTAGGCATCCTGGATGCTGCCATTACTAATTTGCCCCAAACCAAAACCAGCATACAAGTTTGCATCCAACCTTCCATTTCTAGCTTCCTTAACAATTCGTTCTGCTTCAAGAGTCCTCCGTTGGAACTCCAACCCGGAAGAAGTATTGAACTTGGCTTGTTCCAGTGCTGTTTGTACAAATACTTCAAAATGATTTGTTTCAGAAGGAGGAACTAACTCAATTAGTGTTTCTTCTTTAATCCTTAAAAATGACTTAAATATAAACAGTCGGTTATTGTAATTAAGATCGGCATCTTCAACTGCGGCTTCTGCCTTTAACAAGTTTAATTCAAGCTGAAGCAGATCGTTTTCGGCAATTTTACCCAGCGTGTATCTCCCCTCAGCAATCCTGTAAAGTGTATCATAATTGGAGTAATTTTTCTGGGCAATACTCACCTGTATTTGAGCCAATAAAAAGGAAAAGAAATAATCTATTACCGTGACAGCGATTTTTTCGTTAGCCTCAACATAAATTCTTTTGGCTTCTTCGTACCTGAGTGGCTCAATTCTACGTTCCCATCTATCGGGATTATACATTGAAATAGGTTGGGTTAAACCGAAGTTAATAACATTTGTTGTGTACTGATGCCAGGTTGTGTCACTTTTAAAATTATCTGTTCGTAGCAAACCGGAGCTAACTTCAATAGAACCTCCTGTAAATCCTATTTTTTGTTGCAATAATAAATCAAGACTATAGCGGTTAACATTTTCAAAAACGGAAGTGGTTACACCTCCTACAAACTGATCCTTAAAACCAGTACTGATTGAAGGTAATGTGGATGCAAAGCTCAAGCTCGGTAAATAATTGGCTTTGTAATTTCGATATACCCAGTAACTATTTATAAACCTATGTTTTGCAATTTGTGCGTCGGGCGATTGCTTTTGCGCCAACTCAATAACATCATTTAATGTGTACCTAACAACTTCCTGACTTACTACATTTATCGACCATGTGGATAAAATTATGATCAATATAATGCTCAGAAAATTATTGCTTATTGTTGTGTTGCTTACGGTGAACTTCATGGAAAAATTATTTACTACAAAACTAATATATTGGGTGTTAAGTTTTATGTGATAGTGAATTAATTTTTAGGTCATTTTGATGATGTTGTAAACATTGAGAAACGTGAGTTCGGCGTAACCAAATTCCCTGAGATTTAACAAATCCTGTCATTTCGAACGTAGTGAGAAATCCCCTGAGTCCGTTCCAATACTCAAACTATTCTTCGGGCTAAGGGGATCCTTCATTTCACTGCGTTACATTCAGGATGACAGATAAGATTGAGGGGATATCTCGCCTGCCTGCCGGCCAATGCAGGTCATTACGCTGCGCTTCATTTCCCTCGATATGACAGATAGGATTCTTTGCGGCTTTGCGCCTTTGCGAGAAATCAGTTGTCCTCCTGAGCGTAAGCGAAGGAACTCTATTCATGTTCGTTTGTCCCAAGTCCTTACGAACACGGCTGCCCGGCATACAGAGACAAAGTGGAGTGCTCCTGATTAAGGAGATCCTTCACTCCACTACGTTGCGTTCAGGATGATAAAAACGAAGAAAAAACAAAAAACCCGATCTGCGTGCGCAAACCGGGTTTTAAACTAAATACTTTATGCCATAATCTATATTAGTGAGGGCATAACGTGCTCACTAACAAAACTAAGCTTATTGAACAAATAGTTTTTTCGCAATAACTTGTCCTTCAACTTCGATATTTATGATATATAATCCTGCTTCGTAGCTGCTTACATCAATTGTAGAATCTACTCCTGTAAACAATACCTGACCAAGTAAGTTACGTACTTCAACTTTAGTTATGGTACCGGGAGTTGATACGCTGAACGTGCCACTTGTAGGATTAGGATAAATAACAACATTTGCTGCAATATCTCCTGCAATATCTCCAATGGAGGTTGCTGATTTTCCAAATGGTACGATGTAGAAAAAATTACTCATATCATTAATATCACTGTCCAGGTAGCTTTCAACATATATTTTAAATTTATTATCATAACTTGATATTACTTCATTAATTTCCCATGAATACATACTTCCTGAAACACCTGAACCAACTTCTATATCATATGTCCCTACGGGAGTGTTATCCAAAAGGTATTCCTTCAAATATATAAGTACATTTTCAGGGCAGTTGTCGTTCCATACAATATATTCAGATGTTGTATACATCCAATATTCACCACCAGTAGGATTTTCTACGGTTATAAATGTACCTGAGGAGGCTGATATATTAAAAGTATATGTACTATAATCTTCAATGTTTGAATTATCAGAGCTAACAATTTTTATCCTATACGATTCTGCTCCAACTATTCCAAGTGCACCTGCAGTCCATACATGAGTACTTCCAACAACATCAGTATCAATCTCTTTTGTATCAAACTCTTGACCAATATTAAAACCCGTTGCAGTTTTGTACCCACATAAATATATATCTACAAACTCAGCATCAATTAAATCATCATCCCATGAAATATAATAATCGTAACCATTGGCCCATGAAATGCCTGCTATACTTGGTTGAATAACATCAATATATGTGCCTTGTGTAAGTGTTAAGCTGAAATAATCGCTTACTTCAAAAACATTTTGAGGATCTAAACTGCTTGCAATTATCACTCTAACATGACCAGTTCCCGCTGTCATACCTGTAAGATCCCAGCTATAAGTAGTACCTACAGCATCAGCAATATGAACCCAATCAGCAAAAAGAGGAGTTGCAGCTACGCTATAAGTATAATAAATCTTTACATTTTCCTCAATATTATCAAGCCATGAGATAAGATGGGTTGTACCTACAGTCCAACTAGTTGTAGCAACTGGTTGATATATTGTAGATATTTCACCTACAGTTTCATTTATTGTAAATTTTGTACTCTCCATAGTTTCATCCGGATCAACTTCACTTTTAAGTATAACGGTATATTCGGTACCACTTACCCAAGCTGGGGGTGCTGAAGGAACTATAGTATTGGCTGTTAAATCCCACTCGAAGGTACTACCTACTACATCGTTAGCTATTTGGTAAAGGGGTCCGGCATTGCCAAAGTCTTGTACAAAAATATCAACAGGTCCATCAATTTCATCACGCCAAGAAATAAGGTGAGTTGATGTTTTGCTCCAAATTATACTTGCATTATTTGGTTGATAGATTTCTTTAAAAGTACCACTGATTTCACTGATGGAAAATTCAGTGACTGGGATGCAAGCATTCCCATTGATCTAAAAAAAATAAGAGATAAGGATGAAGAATACTGGAATGACTTTAAAGGCACCCCTAAAGCATTTGTTTCATTGGAAAAAGGATTGGAGCTCTGGGAAAATAAATTTGGGAATTATACATCTATCAGATTTAATTCCAGCCAAATCACCAAAACAAAGCTTGAAAATGATATCCTTTCAGTAATAAGTCCAAATGACATTGGCCTTGCATTTATTGATATTAAGTCTCAGGGTAAGCGAGCTGCTGCAAACGGAGTTGATTTTGGTGAATTGTTTCTAAGTCTAAGCTTCTTTATTATAGCTGCTGCAATACTTCTAACAATATTGATATACAGTCTTAATCTGCAAAACAGAATGCATGAGGTAGGCATATTTATGAGTCTGGGGTTTAAAAAGAACCAAATTATCGGATTACGATTTTCTGAATCAATATTCACAATAATTATTGCTTCCATTGTTGGAGGACTTTTGGGAATTATCTACAACACTATTATTGTTTCGGGATTGAATACCGTTTGGAATGATGCCATACATGCCGATTTAATTGAAGTTATAATTTTCCCATCAACAATAATCACAGGTATATTAATCGGAATCATTATTTCGCTGTTATCCATATACATTGTAACGGTAAGGGTACTAAAGAAAAGTATTATTGGTGTAATCCGTGAGCAAAAAATAAGTATTAATTACAGCTTTAACCGGCTTAACATTAGTGTAACTATTATTGGAATATTTGGATCCCTTGGAATAATAGCGATTTCATTATCTGGATTCCTAAAAATAAATTCATCAACAATGCTGGTAGCAGGATTCCTTTTTCTTGTTGGTTGCATTGCTTTGATAGCAGGGCAACTTAGAAGATATACTCATCAAAATAATAGTGGTGATATTGGATTATGGCTACTTGCTGTAAAAAACGCAACCAGGAATAAAAGTAGAAGTATCGCCGTAATTACGCTGTTAGCCATAGGTACATTTACAATAATTGTAACAGGAGCCAACAGGCTTACCTTTTCAGGACTTGAAAATGAAAGAAATTCAGGAACCGGTGGATTCAATTTATGGATTGAAAATACGATCCCCATTCTTCAAAATCTAAATACAAAAACTGGAAAAGAGCAATTTGGATTAAACGACGAAAATATTCTTAATGACGTTAGATTTATTCAATTCCATAATCTACAAGGTGATGATGCCAGTTGCTTAAATTTAAATCAGGTGCAACAACCTCAAGTAATCGGAGTTAACCCAGATTTATTTGACAGCTTAGCAGCCTTCTCGTTTGCTACCAAACTTGATGAATCCAACAATCCCTGGCTTGATCTCAAAAAAAATTACGGGGATATCTTGATTCCTGCAATTGCCGATCAAACAGTTATACAATGGGGTTTAATGAAGTCGATTGGGGATACAATATCTTATACAAATGAGTACGGTGAGAAATTGAATTTACTACTGGTTGGAGGTTTAAACCCATCTGTTTTTCAAGGAAATATACTAATCTGCGATAGTATTTTTATTGAAAACTTCCCGGGGTCGGGAGGTTCAAAAATAATGTTGGCAGATGTACCTGATGAATTAACAACCGATGTATCAGATTTGCTTGAACATTCGTTAACGGATTATGGAATAGAAATTACTTCAACCTCTCAACGCCTTAAAGATTTCTATTCGGTAACCAATACTTATCTAACAATATTCATGATACTGGGTGGATTAGGTGTAATAATTGGAACTTTTGGATTGGGTATTGTAATTATCCGAAATATCCTTGAACGCAAAAAGGAAATCGCAGTTTTTTACGCATTGGGTTTCCAGAAGAATCAAATCTTCAAAGTAATTGTAATTGAAAATATATTCCTTTTAATATCAGGAATATTAATTGGAATCCTAAGTGCAACAATTGGAATATTACCTTCATTAATAATGCCTTCATATCACATTCCAGGCAATTTCCTTTTTATTATTATCTCAATTGTAATTATTAGTGGGTTAATTTGGATACTTATTCCTTCATGGTCATTTCTTAGGAAAAACATCTTCCTTAGCTTAAAAAATGAGTAACAATCCTTTCACAAATAAATTGGTGTAATATATTAATACTGTACATGTTGGTCGATCTAAATGCACCATTTGTATATTTATTATCAACATCTTAATAAACCATGTTACTCTTACTACCTTTTTATTAATTTTAGCCAATAATTTAACACTAAATTCACATTCCATGTGAAGTCCTACTTATTACTTCACTTATTAATTAATGAAAAATATCATGGAAATAAAATTCAAATATTTATTGATAACTTTTCTAATCTTAGTAAATACTATTGCAGGATTTTCCCAAAACACAAAACCTGATGGATGGTATCAATTTAGAGGCCCAAATAGGGACGGCATATCAACTGAAAGTTTGTCTGATATAAACTGGTCAGAAACCAAACCCGAATTAGTTTGGAAAAAGGAATTGGGATCAGGATTTGCAGAATTGACAATTTCCGACGGGATCATTTACACTATGACAAGTGAAATAGTTGATAGTATAACAGGTTTCGAATATGTTGCAGCCTTTGACGAAAATACCGGTAATGAGTTATGGAGATCACAAGTTGATTCGATATATTTTGATGTTGATGGTTGGGGTAATGGATCCAGATCTACACCAATAATTGATGAAAATCAAATTTACAGCTTCAGTGGCCATGGTAAATTAAGCGCTAACTCACTGAAAGACGGCACTCTAAATTGGCAAATAGATTTCGTTGAAGAGTTTGGAACCACAACTCCAAGATGGGGCTTCGCATCATCCCCAACCATTGTTGACGATGTACTTATTATGGAAGTTGGGGGAACAGATTCAAGAGCATTTATGGGGTTTAATAAAAAAGATGGAAGTATTAACTGGAGCAGTGAAAATGGAAATGCTTCTCACGATTCACCGCTAGCTGCAACTATTGATGGTAAGGAACAAATTATTTTTGCAAATGGCCGAAAACTATTTTCATTTACCTCAACCGGTGATACATTATGGACTTATAATATGCCCTTTGGAAGCTTAACTGCAATACCGATACTAATTGATAAGAATAAAATATTTCTATCGGGTGTACGAACTCCAGGGTTTATTATCATTGAGATAAATGGAAACACAGCAACGGAGGTATTAAATGGCAATAGCATGAAAAATGACTTTAGCTCATGTGTTTATCGTAATGGATATATTTATGGTTATCATGTTGCGGCATTACGTTGTGTATCAGTGGAAACAGGCGAGGTAAGCTGGACAAAAAGAGGCTTTGGAAAGGGTAGTCTCATAATGGTTGATGATAAACTACTTGTATTATCAGATAAGGGAAAATTGGCAGTGGTTAAAGCAACGCCGGATGCTTATACTGAACTCATATCATTCCAGGCAATTGAAGGCAAGTCATGGACGGCTCCATCATTTAATAATGGTAAAGTCTTTGTAAGAAACCTTACCGAAATGGCTTGTTATAATCTTAAGTAATTAATCACAATTAAACCAGGCTGAGATGAAACAAATTACAAAATATACATTGACTTCGTTGCTACTCATTGTGGCATTAATTACAAATGCACAAACAGTTGATGAGATAATAACCCGACATCGAAATGCACACGGCGAACTAAAGAAATGGGATCAGGTTGAATCGATGAAGATAACCGGACGATTTACGGCTTTTAGTGTAGAGGATGATTTTTTTGCCATCAAAACCAAAGATGGGAAATATTACAGTGAATTGAAACTTGGTCAATTTGATGTAATTGAAGCATTTAATGGAGAAACAGGTTGGACTATTGATCCATGGCAAGAATTTACCTTCCCACGCGAATTAAATAAATCTGAGCAGAATGTCTTTCTCCAGAAAGCCGAGTTTTTTACACCATTTTATAATTACAAAGAAAATGGCTGTGAAGTTGAGTTAATTGGCAAACAAGTTGTTGATGGAATAGATGTTTATGCCATTAAACTTATTAGGACAAACGGTCATACCGAAACTTGGTACCTGGATGCGAATACTTATCTGGAATATAAACGTGAATCAAGATGGGTAGATTTTGCATATGGCGTGCCCGCCGAAACATATTTTGACGATTTCAGAGAAATTGATGGATTAATTATCCCCTTCCTAACTGAAAAAACATTTTGGCAACGTGACAGGGTACTACAAATTGAAAACATTGAATTTAATGTTGATGTTGATGAGAACGTATTTACTATGCCAAAAAGTGCAGAAATTGAGAAATTAGCCTTCCTAATTGGTAATTGGGGAGTTAGAGTTAATGCATGGTCGGGGAGAGCGAACAGATGGTATAAAGCCGATAGTACGAGCTCTACAATTGATTACATCGCGACCAATCTTATTCAGGAAAAAATAAGTTTTATCGATTTCTTCGTGCAATCAAACATCACTAATTTTGGATATAGCTCATCTGAAAGCAAATATTTTTCGACTACCTATAGTGGATTTTCCTCGGAGATTATGATGATGAATGGTGTTTTCACCGATAGCACTTTTGTTCTAAATAATGTAAAAATCGGATGTGATACATCCCAGGCTTCCATCCAAATTAAAGCTACTTATTCAAATATTACCGAAGATAGTTTTACTTTGGGAATAGAACAATCGGGTGATAATGGTAAAAGTTGGAATCCTTGGGTTCAGTTAATCTATGGAAGGATGAAGGAATAGTATATTTACGGATTTAAAATTCACATCCTTTTGGTTCGGGATTTGGGAATAATATCAAATTACCAGCCATACAAATACACTCATATTAATAATTGGGAACATTAGAATATAATTGACTCCAAACAACGATTATAACTTTACGAATTTTTTTGCAATAATATTGCCACCAATATTTAACCTCAGGGAGTAGAATCCCTTCTTTAGCTTTCTTGTATCTAATTTACAATTTTGAAGGCAACTATTACCGGATTGAACTATATGACCACCAATATTTGTTATTTCGTATTCATCAATAGTAATATAATCAGGGCAACTAATGTTAATAATATCAGAACACGGGTTTGGTGCAATACTCACTATATTGACCAAATTATTTTCGATTTTCCCTGAATGTATCAATGGTGTTAAATATCCACATGGTAAATTATCCGGCCATGATTCTGCTCTATAGAAAATATTAGTGTCTTTGTAGCATCTTAGTTCTTTTATGTCACCTTCTAGACCATATTGGGTGCTAGCTCCCATTAAGAATCTTGTTGATCCAATATTCTCAATTGATTTGTGATTTCCAAAGAAACCACAATGAAGCCAATTTGCATTTTCTGTTGGTGATGTGTATTGCACATTTATTACCTGGTCATTAATAATAATCTGATCAACACTATCAACTATATATTCAAATGTTGAACAGTAATAGTTGAAGGGAAAGTATTGCCAACAATCATCAAATGTTGTATCCCTAACAATCTCCACATCTCCTGGGTTTAATGAGAAATTGTATAGTGTCTCGAAGGAAGAAGAAATAGGATCCCAGTGAAACAATTTATGATTTTCACGATAATAGTAATCTGTTGACCTTAATGTGGTATCATAATAACAACTCGTTGGGGATGTGCATGTAACATATATTGCAAATGTATTTAACTTTTTACATTCCTTATTGTTTATTACAACCTCATCTACTGATTCAATGTAAGTTAATTCATCAGTTGAACCAAAAATTATGGCTATAATACCATTTTGCACCAATTGGAGCCCATTCTTGTGATATAACTTGAGTGCATGTTATTAAAAAACCTGCAATAATCAGTATAGTACGTTTCATGATTTAATATATTAAGTTAATTTACAACAAACTTTCCCCTACCTGAAATTTTCCTGTTATATGATGTAATAACCGTGTAAAGTCCGTCTTTCCATCCAGTAACATTAAAGCTTATTGTAGTTTCTCCCATCCCAACTTCTGTTTCTTCCACTTTACGACCATATATATCGAAAATAACCAAATTGTGTGTTTCACTCTCATTTTCTTTAGGTATGAATATGTTGATTGCACGGCTTGCAGGATTAGGGTATATTACCAGCTTTTCTTCATTGCGTAATGCAATATGTTCGGTTTCGCCTACCCAACAATCGTTCCAACTCTCGCAGCCCATACTGTCAACTTTAATTAGCCATACATCCTGATTACCGATATCCGGCGGATAGGGTAATACATCACCAACGCCTATATAACCACCATCATTTGTAGGAGTAACACCATTCATAAAATTATAGCTATCATATTCAATTAGATTTTCATATTCACGATACCATAATAAATCGCCATTAGTATCACAATTTTGCATGTACCCTATTCTATGGGGGAAAGGACTATACTTTATACCTGCCATTATTACTTTACCATTATCATTAATTTTCAAAGACTTAACATAGTTATTAAACTCAGCTGTACCATATTTTTTTTCCCATATTAATTCTCCTTCCAAATCTAGTTTTATTAATGTAATACGGTTGTAAGAGTCTGATGATGGATACCCAACACTATCAGAATAACTATATACACCAATTATAGTACTGTCAGGAGAATTTATAATACTCATTTCACCATGTAGCTGATCAAGCCAATTTATGTAATGGCGCCATTGTTCATTTCCAAGACTATCAGTTTTAACAATATACGGAGCGGAGATTTGGTGTGTGCCAAATGTCCATAAGTAACAAGAAATCACAAACCCATTGTCTGGTGTGCTAATAACATCAACACCAATATTTATCGGACCATTATTATAATATTTACGCCAAAGCTCATTGCCTAAACTATCAGTTTTAATCAAAAGTGCTTTACTAGTCGCACCATCAACTATAATATGACCTGCTATTATTAATTCATTATTAGGTAGAACCTCCAAGCCCCTGAATTGATAATTTGTATCATCAGGGAATTGATTATCGCCAATGGTCCTTGTCCAAAGAGTATCTAAATCATATGAAAACTTGTAAATAACACCTTCATCTCTGACAAAACTTCCCGTTGACCTTCGCCGGGCGCCAACTGCTGTAATTTCATTATTATTATTATGTTTTACCGATCCGTCTGGGCCAATATCATAGCTCCAAGTATCATCATTTATTGCTTTTGAATTAACTAATTGACCGATAGAGTTTAATTTCGACAAAACAACCTCCAATCTATAATCTTGGTTTTCACGTGCACAACCGCCTGCAATTATATAACCAGAGTCGAACTCAATTATATTGTGAGCAAAGTCTAAACCTTCAGTATAATATAGATTGTACCTTTCATTGAAATAGGTTTGTGCAGTTGTTAATATCGAACAACAAAAGAACAAAAATATAAGTAAAATATTCTTCATAACATTTTTCGATATACCCAACCTAATGAGGGTAATCATTAGATTGGGTAAATTGGTTTAATGTAAAATTACAAATTTTGCGACACCAATTAATTTATTGTTGGCACTTACATGACAAATATATGTGCCTGACTCAAGACTTTGAGTATTAATAACCGCATATTCATGATTATTTTCAGACATGATGGTTTGACGAATAAAGCCATTATTATCTATAATTTTAATTGTTGCATTATCAATGTCCCCTGCTAATTCGTATTCTACAATAATGTAATCATTTGCAGGATTTGGATACACTTTAAGTTGATTTTTCTCAAAAACATCGTTATTAGGTCGCATCCTTTTTACAGTTCCTGTTTTAGTTCCAATTGTTGGTAATATATAGTTTTCTTTGTACGATAAGGTATCAGCAGTACACAATATATTCATCGCCCATGCACCCGCTCTTCCATTTGAGCTTTGATAAATATTATATACACCAGCTTTTTGTGCACTTGTTAATTGGTAAATATTTTTTCCACTCTGAGCCAGTTGAACTATGATTGTAAGATATGCGTTCAATTGAGTATTTTCACTTAAAGCGTCTGAATCTAGTTCATAATCGTTTGGAATCGCATCAAGTGTATTTTGAGCTAACTGAAAATTCCCTTTTGAAAAATATTCAAATGCCAATTGTTGTTTAGCACTAACATAGTTTTGTGTATTCAATAAAGCAATAATACTATCAGATGAATTAATTACAGTAGTGTCATATTTATAATTAGCAATAAGCCTGTTAAGTGCATATTCACGTTGCATATTAAAGCGAGACTTTTCTATTTCTAGTGACTCTTTTGCCCCAATTACCATTTTGTTAGCTTCTATCTGGTCTATCTGACTATTGGTTATATCCTCACGTGCATATACTTCATCAAGTATATGATCTGACTTTGCCGACTGTGGATTAGCAGTTAGTATTTCAGTTACTATTGTTGAAGGAAGAGCCTCCTCTTGTTGCACAGTTACTATTATAACTGTATCACTTAAGTAAGGTGATTTTGATAATAGGTCAGCTCTTACTTCCATAGTTTGATCAGGATATGCCGTTTCAACACTTATGGATGTGGTTTCTGTATCTCCACCATCAACCAACAATGCTAATAAGTTATTAATGGAATCCGTTTTGTAGCCCATATCATTAACTAAACTTTTCAAATCATCTAACCCTCCTCCACTAGTAAAATTCGATGGACAAGCGTTGCCAAGGGTAAATAGAGGAGCAATAAAGTTAGGAAATACTTTAACTATAGTTTGAGTTACAGAGTCGGGTTTAAGATCATAACCATTCTGGTTTGTATTATACCAATAATTAATTGTATTTTCAGTTTCAGTATATATATCCCATGCTTCCAATGTTGATTGTTCAACATATGGACTGAATATATTATTAGCAGGATTTGTTATTGAACTTCCACTAGCCCCTTGCAAACTTTTTATTCCAGATGTTATATTACTTGGCATATCAGCAGTTACAGCAATATCAAATTGGATATTAAAAAATTCGTTGCATTTGATTTCAAGTCCTGTTTCTCCATCTAGTTTACTTCTATTTTCATTTTGTGCTAGAACACCTACATATAAATCCTCGAATTTATTATTATAAATCGAATTATTTTCACTACCCGAATTGTTAACACAAAGCCCAATACTCTGTGTAACCGGTATAAATGGACTACCTGTTGCTCCCTGATGATTTGAAAAATAATTCTCCTCTAAAATAAAACCTGATGTATAGTTATCAAGGTATACACCGCCATAAATCTTGTTTGTGTTTATATTAACAGGATTTATATAAAATGAATTAAAAATTATTGTAGGTTGCAGTAATGCACTGGTATATATTCCAGTAATATTTGAATTAAAAATACTACTTTTTACAGAGATAGTATTGGCTGATTTTGTATTTAAAGCATGAATTCCATATTCCAACAATTCGAAACGGCTTGAATCAACATCCTGTGCTGGACATGGATAGACTTGTGAACAACACCTTGATCCGACTTCGAAACCTGCGTTAACCGACCATAATCCAAATCCTGATAAAGAATCGTTAATTAGATTTCCGGTGCTAGAGTATATTGAGTCGCGGTTATTTATAAAATCGCAACCCTGAAAGATGACACCTTCAACATCCCACAAACTTACCATACCATGAAAAGGAGAATCTCCGAGATAATCCTCATTAACAGTAAAATCACAATTCTCAAATCTGCTGAAATTCCTATCAGGATTTAAAGATATGGGATGATAATTATGATAACTCATAAAAGCTACCGACCTGCGATTATTGATAAAAGTTGAGTTTTCAGCAATAACGTAGCCTCCTGTACTGCTAAAATCGCCATCTTTCCATAAACTTACAGCTTCATAGGCATTTTTAATAGTGGCATTATTAAGTACAAGTCTTCCTTGTATGTAATTATAGCTTGCGTCAGGATACTGACTGGCTTCGGTTTTGCCCCATACTTGAATTCCATACCACATGTTATGACAAGTAGTTGTTAATGTTGCATTATTTACATTAAGTTTTGCTAGTGTGTCAATTAAAATATGTCCTCCGGCATTAAAGAAACAATTCTCATTAATAGTAAGTGAACTATTTGGTTCAAGGTATAATGTATCAATAAAGTGAACATCATTCCATGTTAAATTTTCACCAGATTGAATAGTATAATTTTGAAAACTATATGATTCGTATGCAAGTTTGACTGCCTTATAGGCGTTTAGTCTTCCTGTACCTATCGTACCTACATAACTACTAGCATCAACAATTGTATCAGTAGTACTTTTAAGTATTGTTTGCACATCTTCGGGCGCTAAACAAGGATTAATAGATTTTATTAGTGCTGCAACACCTGCAACGATAGGGGTAGAAAATGATGTTCCAGAAATATTGTGATAATATGGCCAGTCATTTGGCACATAAGTAGTGTCACCGGTTATTGTATCAATTTTTCTAATCAGTGTCCCATCGGGCCCATACATGCTATAACCTGGGGCACAAAGATCCACAGCTGAATAATGACTAAATGTAGAAATCCCGCCGTTGCCATCGTCAATACCAAAATGATCAGTAGAATCTGTTCCTGAAACTTGTATTATTCTTTCATCAATGTAACCGTTAAATGTCCCCGGTGGTTCGTTGTAGCATGGAGGAGCCCCATTCCCTGCTGAAACAACTACAACAGTCCCATTCTCAAATATTTCATTAAAAACATCGCGGTAATAATTAACGATTGAATCGGGAAGATTATAATGATGACATCCTGTTGAAAATGAGCTGATCGTTATTACTTCAGCTTTCATTACTGTGGAAGCATACAATGCCCTTTCCAATTGACGACTAGTATTGGTAAACATCATTTCAGTGTTAAATCCTATTGATGCCAATTTCCCATTTGCTGTTTCTCCCGTTTCAGTAGTTTCTCCGGCTGCAAAACAACTAACTCCGGTTGCATGTTTAAATACACCAGGTATACTTGTTGAGAAATCAAAACCTAATGAGTCATGTGTATAAATATCGTACATAGGATTAAATTTTCCCGTAAGATCAGGATGATTTGTAAACACAGTACCAGCATCCATAACACAAATATCTATACTATCACTACTTCGGGTGATGTCCCATGCACTATCAGCCTGAATCTTATACAAGTGCCATAGTTTGCCATCTCCCCAGAAAGAATCGGCTGGTTGATAATGAGAATAACTTTCGTACTCTTGATCAATAAACGAATAGTACTGATTTCCAAATGCCGTTAGATCATCAATAAAATCCTGTTGATCACCAGTAAACTCTATTTTATAAACATTGTGTAAAGAAGGTGTTCGTGCAAATGGCATACTTTGAGTGTATGACGTAACGCCATAATCACCGAATAAATCGAGTAGGACCTCACTCTTAACCATTTTACCTTCTGTGGGTCTCGCCTCTTCCGTGTTAGCGTTAACAATTAATATTCCCTGGATTATATCCTGCGAGACTGAATTATGCACTCCACTAAATAATAAGATTAAAGTTAAAACAAGGAATAGTACTGAACTACCCCCCCATTTTTTAAGCTATATATATTTAATATACAGCTGGTTAAAGATTTTTTACCAAATCGTTTTTTCATGATTTAAATTTTTTAGGTTTATTAAAATAGCAATTTATGCAATAGAGTATACTGGGTAAGTATATATACTCCTACTACATAGTACCTAAAAAATATTTTTTTATACCTATTTTTCGTTTTTTTTTGGAAAAAACAACAAATAATTATACGACGGTATTAATTAATCATGCCTTAACGATTCCACAGGATCCTGTTCTGCAGCTTTTCGAGCCGGTAACCAGCCAAATATAATCCCAACAGATGCTGCAACTCCAAACGAAAGAAGTATTGATCCAAAAGAAACAATTGTTTTAATATCTGTGGAAACAGCTATGGTTTTTGACATTATCACGCCAAGCAATATTCCAATTAAACCTCCAGTTATACTTATAAAGGTTGCTTCAGCTAAAAACTGAAATACAATATCTTTTTTTGTAGCTCCCATTGCCCTTCTAACACCAATCTCACGGATTCGTTCCATAACTGAGGCAAGCATAATGTTCATAATCCCGATCCCTCCAACAATTAGAGAAATCCCGGCGATTGCACCTAGCACAATATTGAAAATGTCTTTTGTTTTTTGTTCCTGTTTTAATAGTAACTCCGGGATACTTATCTCAAAATCATCGACCCCAAAATGCCTCCTTTTTAAAATTTGCTTTATGGCCTCAACAGTTGATGTCAACTGCCCGCTTTCTTTTACTTGTACAACTATTTTATTGAGCTGATTATCTGATTCACCACTATTATCACCACCTGAGGTATACATAACGCTATTTCCAAAATAAAATACCTGTCCTCCAGACATTAAAGAAGACTGAGCTAGTAGTGATCTGTCTTTAAATCGAAGCAATATGGTTTTAACAGGGATATAAACATTTCTGTTATAGCTGCTAATCCCCATCTCCTCTGCCTTTTGACTAACGGCTACGCCTTTCAGCACTCCTATAACTTTTAACCAAATACTCCCACATTTAAGTTGTTTACCTAATGGATCGGTTTTTGGGAATAGTTTTGCAACTACCTCAGGACCTATTATACACACAGGAGCTCCAAGTTCCATTTGTTCGGCATTAAAAAAGCTTCCTTTTTTTAGTTCCTGATTAAATAGTGTGAAGTATTCGGGTGTTACACCACTTAAACTAACTGTAAGATTTTTCCCTTCTCTTAATGCCGGAGTGGAATACACTATCTCAGGACTAACCTTGGCAACTGTCGGTAGTGACTTAAGTATATTCTCGGCATCTTTTAAGGTTAGGCCCGGTGAGAATTTTTTACTCATTTCTTTAGTCTCGTCTTCCTCTTCTTCCGAAACACTACCAGAACTCCCATTATCTTTAGGTGTGATTATAATATTGTTTAACCCAACGAGTTTTATTTGTTCCAATATTTCCTGCTGCGCACCATTTCCTATTGCCAGCATTGCGATTACTGCCGCAACGCCAAAAATAATCCCAAGTGCAGTTAATATTGATCTGAATTTATTGGTAAAAACCGCCTCTAATGAAATGGATAGTATTAAGAAATATCGTTCCATTTGTTAATATTTATTTGTTTCTCTTACCACCTGATCCACGTTTCTTTTTCCCATCTGGATTTGGTTGCTTTTTAGATTCCTCTTTCTTTTTCTCAGGTTCAATCAATTCTTTATAACTATCTAAAATTTCCTGATCTAACCTCTCCAACGACCAACTATCAGCACCTTCGGGTGGAATTAAATAAATTTCATCACCCTCATTTAATCCTTCATATATAATAATACTTGTTTCATTGGTTTTTCCCGGAATTACCTGTATTCTTCCTTTGGATGTATACACAAAATTTATCGTATCAATAATATTCACACATTCAATTGGTACAAAAAGCACAGAATCAATAACCTCAGTTATTATACGGTTTTTAGTTGTCATCGAAGGTCGAAGTATTGAATCAAAACCATCAACATGCAATACTACTTCAAATACTTTAGCATTCGAATTTCTCATTTGCTCACCCATATTTGCTACCTCCATAACAATACCGGCAAAACTTTTATCTGGAAATGCATCTACTTCAATAATGGCTTTTTGACCATCCTGAACACGACTAATATCAATTTCATTTACATAAGTACGTGAGTTCATTGCTGACAAGTTTGGCAATTGGGCTACAACGTTTTCCCACACACTTATCTGTGCTCCTATCCCCTGCTTTTTACCATTCCAATCGCGTTTGTAATTAACCATTCCTGATTTTGGTGCAATAACAACAAACTCTTTTTTAAGATCAGTATATTCGGCTAATTCACGGCGCGCCTTATGCAGATTTGTAGCAACCTCACGCATATCAGCATTTGCCTTTTGCTGTTTAATTTCGTAATTCTCGAGATTTTGATTTAACGATCGCTGAGTTTTATCAAAGTCTATCTTCACCTGCCGTTGAGTTGCTGGTGGCTCATAAATCGACTGATCGACTACGATTTGTTTTTCCTCAAGTGAAAACTGAAGATTTATTAGTTCGTCTCTTGTTGCGCGCAATGTGAGAGTAGTGTCTAACTGAGTTTTTACAAACTGAGTTTCAAGTTTCTCAACTTCCAATTCCTGATCAGTTATTTTATTCTGCAAATCACTTCTATCAAGAGTTGCTACCCATTGTCCTGAATCCACAACAGTACCATCAGGAACAATATCCTCGATCATATATCTGTGTATTCGGGCATTTCGTAAAGCGTTGGGATTTGGCCCCTGAATATCTTCGCTACTTCTTGCTTCAAGCTCACCAGTTGTTGTAACATCTATAACAAATGTGCCTCTTTCAACTTCAACCATTATTGTATTTGATGTTTCGACAGTTGAAGATGAAAAATACCAAATAAGTGCAACCAGGACGATAAATGATAGACTTAGTATTATTGCATTCTTGCGATTCATAATTGTTTAATTTAAAGTGTAAAACTAACAAAAATGACTCTAGGTTATTAAGAGACGGCCTAAATATATTCTATATAACACAAAAAACCCCGGAAGTTACCAACCGGGGTTCAATTGTTTATATTGTTATTTTAATGAAGTATCTGAACTTGTGCATAATAAACTGCTGCACCTGCAAGATAACCCGCTAACGCTAATAAACTGATTCGTTTCATATACCAGATAAAATCAATTTTTTCCATTCCCATGGCAGCTACACCTGCAGCTGAACCAATTATAAGAATGCTTCCACCAGTACCTGCACAATAAGCAAGGAATTCCCAGAATATTCCGTCAACCATAAAGTTTGCAGCATAACCAGTGGCGCCAGCTTGTGCAATTTCATACATTCCCATTGCTCCGGCTACAAGTGGTACATTATCAACAATTGATGATAGTACACCAATAATAAGGTTTATAACATATATATCTCCAACATTGGTATTTAGCCAGTCGGCCAACAAAGTAAGGTGGCCTGCTGACTGCATTGCGGCTACTGCTGATAGTATTCCCATAAAGAAGAAAATAGTGGGGACATCAACTTTTCTAAGAACACCAATAACTGTTAAAGTACGACGATCTTCCAGTGGTTTAGTTCTGTGCATTATTTCGGTAGTTAACCAAATAATACCCAAACTTAATAACATCCCCATGTACGGAGGTAAATGTGTTACGGTTTTAAATACAGGTACAAATAATAAACCACCAACACCCATATAAAACAATAGATTACGTTCAAATGGTGTTGTAAAATCTTTATTATCTCCATTTTTTAGTACAGGTCGCTCAACATTACCTTTTAATGTAAATGAAAGTATGACAACAGGTACAATCATTGTTACCAAACTAGGAAGGAAAACCATTGTTATAATATTAAGCGTGGTTACTTGTCCCCCTATCCACAACATAATAGTTGTTACATCACCAATTGGTGACCAGGCACCACCGGCATTGGCAGCCAAAACTACCATCGAAGCAAATAACCAACGTTCCTGTTTATCAGCAATAAGCTTACGTAATAAAGCAATCAAAACGATTGTTGTTGTTAAATTATCGAGTGCTGCCGACATGAAAAATGTTAGAATACTAAGTATCCATAACAACTTCACTTTATTTGTTGTTTGAATTTTATCGGTAATAATTTTAAATCCCTGGTGTTGATCTACTGTTTCTACTATAGTCATCGCGCCAAGCAGGAAAAACAATATTGTTGAGATTTCAGCCAGATGATGCAACACTTCGTGATGAGTTATGAAACCTAACATATCACCAGCTCCCGGGTTTTGTATTCCTGATGCATGAACATATTCGCGCCACGACTGACTCAAAAATCCGCCAGTCTCATTTACCATATTTAATATATCGGTACGGCCAAAGACAAAGATTACCCACATTAACATCCCCAATATAAGGGCTGATGCTGCTTTATCTACTTTTAAAGGATGCTCAAGGGCTATTGCTGCGTACCCAAGAACAAATACAACTATCATTAAAATAAACATCTCTAAATATTTTTAATTAATACGGGCGCAAAAGTATGGAATCAATTTGATTCTATTAATTTTAAATATGTAAATATCTGGATATAAACACGTATTTATAGCGTATCTAAATAAGGAAGATAAATTGAGATTTATAATTACCTGCAAAAAAAACTCAAGCAAGTAGAGATTTTACAATTCGATACTCGTTTTTTCACAAGTGTTTATATGTTATTTCGAACAATACATTGGACATTGCTGGCCTGCAATGAGAAATAAATTCTTATTTCTTCTTATTGTTTTCAGTTTTCTGCTTGGTACGACTTCCTTGCTTATTTTTTTGTTCTTCAATAATTTGAGCTAATTCTTCGATAGTAAAATTGAAGCGTTTGGCCATTGTTGCTATTGAATAATTCTTTCCAATCTTATCAGGGATACCCAACTTTGTTCGTAAAAAGGGATCACCAATATTATTCAATTTGGCGATTTCCATAAGCGTCATCGATGTATCAATTATGGCTTTATAACCAGTTTTATCTTCATTTACTTTGTAAGATTTATTTGAATCACAAGCAACAAATGCAACTAAAATACTTACAAGGATTATTAAACTTCTTATTGACATGATATTATTTTGTTAAATATTAGATGTAATTGGAGCTATGCGCTTCAGCCTACAAAAATATAAAAACGAGCTTAATAATCAATATCATGTTTAAACTGTCTTTTAAGCAACTTAATCGATGTAAATCGTGTGTTCATTTTTTCTTAATTTTGCCATGTACAAAACACTATAGATTTGAGGTTACTATTTTTTGATTTTGGTGCAGGTGAAATAATGTTGGTAGTACTTGCTGTACTTCTGGTTTTTGGCCCCAGTAAGATTCCTGAGATCGCAAGAAATCTTGGGAAATTTATTAATGAGATCAAGCGTGCTTCTGAAGATATTAAAACAGAAATAAATCGCGAAGGCGATCGTCAGGATCGTGAAAAAAGATTGGAAGAGTATAAAGCATCTCTTGAAAAAGAAATAGAGAATCCAAATAAAGAAACTATTGATAAGTCTCAATAAATCGATTACAATAGCGTTAATGAATTATCAAAATATAGCTATCACTATGAATAAGTTGTTTACAGGTATATTGCTTATCGCATTTATCATCGCAATACCTTCATTATCAAGCGCACAGCGGAATCCTGCAAAAAGTGCAGATGAAGCATTTTCGAAACAGCAATATTCCTTGGCCATTGATAAATACAAGAAAGCATACACCAAAGTTAAAAAGAACAAAGAAGAAAAAAATCGAATAACAGCACAATTAGCTGAATGTTATCGCCTTACAGGAAACTATAAAAGAGCTTCAACATCATATAAGAGACTCATTAAAAACGAATTCGATAAACGTAACCCGGAAATACTGCTTCATTATGCAAACATGTTAAAAATTACCGGTGAATATGAAGAAGCTATTCAGCAGTTCAATGCATATGCCGAAAGAGTTCCTGAAGATGTAAGAGGACGAAAAGGCGCTGAGACTACGGCTGTAATTGAAGAGTGGATTGAAAATCCATCTAAATATGAAGTTACTAATATCAAGAAAATAAATTCGAGGGAAGCCGATTTTGCGCCAGCATATACCACTGAAAATTATAATGAAATTGTTTTTACGTCAACACGTGAGGGAGCTACCGGAAAAGAAACTGATAAATGGACCGATCAAAACTTTAGTGATTTATTTACAGCTAAAATAGATAGAAAAAATGAATGGTCGGAACCAGTGCTTTTTGATAACACCGAGAATATCAATAGCGAAGGGAATGACGGTGCTGCAACATTTAATACGAAGTTTAATACAATCTATTTTACAAGATGTCCCAATGATCAGCAAAAAGAATCAGGTTGCCAGATTTATAAAGCCAGAAGAACAGGACGTTCATGGTCGGAGCCGGAAATGGTTGAAATTAATGGGATTGACACGTTATCAACCATTGGGCAACCTGCAATTAGTGAAGGTGAGCTTGTAATTTATTTTTCCGGAAATAGGAGAAATGGCATGGGTGGTAAAGATTTATGGGTAGCTTTTCGGGATTCTAAATCTGATCCGTTTGGAAGACCAATGAACCTTGGTAAGATAATCAACACTCCCGGTGATGAGATGTTTCCTTTCTTAAGAAATGATACAACTCTTTTCTTTACTTCAGATGGACATGGGGGAATGGGTGGACTTGATATTTTTGTAACATCCATAGATACCTCAGGAAAATGGGGTGAACCACGAAATCTTAAATACCCGATAAATTCTACATATGATGATTTTGGAATTGTTTTTCATCCTACAGATGAGTTTGGATTTTTAAGCTCGAACAGAAAAGGAACCCGTGGGATGGAAGATATTTGGTACTTTATAGAGCCTCCCTTACTATTTTCTTTGAGTGGTACAGTTAGAGATGACCGAACATTGATGGCAATGAGTAACGTAAACGTTCAGTTGGTTGGATCAACAGGGCTTTCAGTTACTACGATAACCAACGATGAAGGATTCTATAGCTTTGGCGAAAGCCAACTCGAGCAAAACACTATGTATGAAGTGCTTGTGGCAAAACAAAACTATTTTAACGAAAAAGGAACTTTTACAACTGTAGGTGTTGAATTTAGTAAGGAATTTGTTAAAGATTTTAATCTACGCCCAATTCCTGCTGAACCTATAGAGCTACCCGAAATACTGTATGACCTTGCAAAATGGGAGTTGCTACCTCAGTATGAGGATTCATTACAAGGCCTAATTCAAACCTTGCGCGACAATCCAAATATTGTTGTTGAACTAGCAGCACATACAGATTTAAGAGATAGTCATGAACGAAATGATGTACTCTCACAACGACGGGCACAATCGGTGGTTGATTACCTAATTATTCGTGGTATTGAGCCTGCAAGATTAGTTGCAAAAGGTTATGGAGAAAGAGTTCCTTTAACAATTAAAAAAGATGTTATTAGAGATGGCTTCCCTTTCCCAAGCGGAACCACATTTGACGAAGCCTTCATCGAGTCGTTAACAAATAATAGTGAGAAAGAGGCTGCCCATCAGTTAAATCGTCGCACCGAGTTTAGAGTACTTAGGAAAGATTATGTTCCCTCAGCAACAAATATTGATCTGGCAACTATCAACATTGCCATTAATCCTGAGGACAATGCAATTGTTTTTACCGAAGCACCTAATTCTGGAACATACTTAACTACTTGTATTATTAATGGCTACAACGAAGAGTTTGCCTTCGACAAAAGTGCAGATGCAATGATTTCGCTGGATAAAGCAATGGATTTATTAAAATGGGGAGCCATTAGCAAAGAGGATTTTGAAGGTGATCCTGAAAGAATTCTTGCTGATAACACAATTGCTGACAGAGCTATAATCAATATTAAGGAAATAAATATTGCCAATAAGAAGGTTGAAAACATTAAAGTAAAAGTTAATCACAAACTAAATTACGGCCTTGTTTTTGGCGATAGACTTATGAAACAGTTTGGTAGTTATTCATATAATACTAAAACTCATAAGCTTAAAATTGAGTAATAGTTAATTCCTTTTAGTCAACCACAAATAAATACTTGCTAATAACAAATTTTTATAAGGTTTTGAAAGGATGGAAGAATGACAACTGGAGACCAATTAACCCTGCCTTTGCCGGCAGGCAGGCAATAACTAAATTACCTATGACCAACCAATCACGATATATGCAGAGAGGTGTTTCAGCCTCCAAAGAAGATGTTCATGCTGCAATTGCAAATCTTGACAAAGGAATATTTCCAAATGCTTTTTGCAAAATAATTCCTGATATACTAGGTGGAGATGATGAATTTTGCAACATTATGCATGCTGATGGTGCCGGAACAAAATCATCATTGGCTTATATGTATTGGAAAGAAACCGGAGACCTGAGTGTTTGGAAAGGGATAGCTCAGGATGCAATAGTTATGAATCTCGATGATTTATTATGTGTTGGGGTAACTGATAATATTCTCATATCTTCCACCATTGGTAGAAATAAAAATTTAATTCCCGGCGAAGTAATCGGGGCAATAATTAATGGCACTGAGGATTTTTTGGAAAATATGCGCGATCTTGGTATTAGCATTTACTTAACTGGAGGTGAAACTGCTGATGTTGGTGATTTGGTTCGGACAATTATTGTTGATTCAACCGTTAGTGCTCGTATTCGCCGTAATGATGTTATCGAAAATAATATTCAACCCGGGGATGTTATTATTGGACTTTCATCCAGTGGTCAAGCAACTTATGAAACAGAATATAACGGTGGAATGGGAAGTAATGGACTAACATCAGCACGCCATGACGTTTTTAATAAAGATCTTGCCATACGTTTTCCTGATAGTTTTGATCCAGGAGTTCCTAAAGAACTTGTGTATTCAGGTAATATGAACCTCACTCAAGCCAGTGCAATAGAAGGTGTAGATGTTGGTAAACTTGTGCTGTCACCAACAAGAACATATGCCCCTGTTATAAAAACAATACTTGATAGTTACAGAAACCAAATAAACGGACTGATTCATTGCAGCGGTGGAGCTCAAACCAAAGTTCTTCATTTTATTGATAAACTTCATATTGTGAAAAATAATATGTTCACAATACCACCATTATTCGAACTAATTCAGTCTCAATCGGGAACAGAATGGAAAGAAATGTACAAGGTTTTCAATATGGGACATAGGATGGAAATTTATGTTCCTAAGTCAATAAGTGAGGAAATTATTCACATATCTCAATCATTTAATATTGAAGCCCAGATTATTGGCTATACCGAAGCATCTGACTCAAAGAAACTTACAATTTCATCACCATTTGGTGTTTATAAGTATTGAGTTCTGAAATAACTTAATCTTCTTCTTACATGCACCTATTAAAATTATCTTTGACATATGCGTAGTATGCAAGTATATTCATTGGTTTTAATTTTTATTTTCCAGATATTTTCAATATCCGCAATGTCGCAAAATAATGACAAATGGAAAGCCGGTAGTGCTAAACAATTTAGTGGTGACATCATTACTCTGGTTTGTTTTATCTCCACACCAAACAACCCTTGGTTAGAAACTGATAAAACTGATATGTTATCAAAACTCACTGAGTCTGATAGATGGTTTTCCTCACAGGCTAAAAAATTCAATGTTAATATAGCACCAAAATATTATGTGCTGAACAAAAGTGAAGACATTCAATTTGAAGTTATTGAACCGGGAATGGCAACCGGTAAAGAGAGTATTGACTGGGTTTACAGGACAATGCAAAAGTTAGGATTTAAAAACTCGAAGCAAGCTTACAAAAAACTTAGAAAAAAGTACAAAGCTGATAATATTCAGATATTGCTTTTCGCTAAGGCAAAAGGAAGACCCTATTCGATGAGGTATGCAAAGGGAGTAAATAAAAAGAAGTATTTCCTTGAAGGGCTGTTAGTGTTTAATGAATATAACAACGGTGCTCCAATGCCTATTTCGGCTGTTATTGCACATGAAACATTGCACATATATGGCGCATGGGACCTATATAGTACTTACGCGCAAACAATCGACCGGCAACAAAAAGCCCGTGAATTATACCCCAATGATATAATGCTTAGGGTTGATCACAACATTAATACTATTGAAATAAATAATCTAACTGCATGGTTAATAGGGTGGAATATTTATCAGGAGGATATTTTTGAGTGGTTTCGGCCATCTGATTATAAAAAATGATGAACAACAAAAACCTCGAGCTTTTTGAGATATTTATAGATAATCTATATCTGTTTAATTTTTGCAGTAGGAAGATTCTTCACAAACGGGGAATGTGCAAATAGAGTATTGCAAAAGCCTCAATATCTGATCAATTACTTACTATTTTTCTAAACATACTACCTGATCCGGTTACAACCTCAATAATGTATATACCGGGATTAATATACTGCAAATTAATATTAGCCTGTCCATTTGTAAAGTTCGATTCGAAATTTTCTACCAACTCTCCCAATGTATTATACACATTAACCTTTGCTTTATTTACATTTGAATTAATAGATAAGGAAAAATGCCCATTGCCCGGATTCGGATAAACCAATAAGTCATTGTTGGAAGTTATTACCTGAATATCAGTAATAGTTGCCATTGGAGGAAAAATAATATCATCTACCCAGCTACAATCGTTACCCCCCGTTGTATTAATATCCTTTTCGTAGGACCAAAGTAAGGAATGTTGACCTATAGGCAGTTCATAAGTTACTACTCCCCAGCTTCTATCTCCCGACCACTCATCAATTTTAAAGTCATCAATGTAGAATCTTAAGAAATCATAATCCACCTCCGATGATACTTTTCTGGCAAATGAAATCTCATCATCTTGCAGCACATCAATTGTAATGGATAGATGCGATTCTTCATTGTCATTTATTCCTCCCGATTTGGAACAAAACACCCCATTATATGGATTATTGTTACTAATAACCCAACCTTTGTCTCCTTCCAACTGCCAATCAAAGGCTGTAAAGTCGCCGGTTTCAAAATCCTCGATAAACAATCCAATTGTATTGTAGAAAATTTTATTATCAAGATATTCACACATATTTAAATCACAGGTAAAAGTCACTACTGTACCATATGGTATTGCCTCATCAAGCACAACGTTAAACTCTACTGAAGTTGATTCCCCGGTAACTAATGTATCAATATCTACAGATTCGGGACTGATCGATAAATAAGGATTAGTAGTTGATAGACCGACAACCGATCCTCCACAATCGCTTTGACCAGAATTAGTTAGGTCAATAAACAACTTAGCCGTTTCGCCGGGATCAAGCTTGCCATTTCCATTTCCTCCGGTAACATCATCAATTAACAAATTACCTATATTTGGAATTGGAGCACATACTATAATTTCAAATTCTGACTCCCATGTTTGACCTTCACTTTCGCAGATAAGATTAAAGGTAATTACACGCTGATCAGGTATTATTGGTGATATCTCAAAAGTAAATGCCCCCTCCGCCATTGTTGTATCACCTGGTGCAATATTTCCATACTGCTCATTATTTTCAGAAATTGTAATATAAATATCATCCACAATTAGAGTAGAAATAACATTCATAGCAGTAGTTGCTCCCACATTATAAACTGCTAAATCAAGTAATATTGTTTCTCCATAATCACATATTCCATTATTGTTGCCGTTAGGGTCAAATACTGTATGGCTATTATAAACTACGTATGCTGCGCTGGATGCAATAAAAGTAATTATACTTGTATCGGGTAAGCAATTATAGCCAACAACAATCAAAAATGCCTGGCCAACTTCGCTCACAACAGGATCAAAGTTTAAGATTGCGTTACCTACTACGTCGGTTTCTTCCGTGGCTAGAAGTACTCCATCTTTTACAATCGAGCATGTGAAATTTTCCATTGGAATTCCACCACTTGTAACCATTACTTCTGTAGTACTTGTACCTAGTTCTATTTCCTCTTCATAGTCTACAGCTATAGTTATTGGTTCTGCTGTCCATACACTTAATGCAGGGTCACCCAGTATATTTATATCATAAAAATTCCATCTCAATGCCCCTTCTTCGTACTGTCCGGGTGCTTCAACCCATGATGCAGTTTGAAGTTTACATTCAACAAAAGCAGATCCCAGATGATTCATTTGTTCATTATACATGGCATCAACCATTTCACGGTGAAGATGTGCTGACGGTCCTTCAGTTTGCCCTTCGTTAAACCAACCATAACGAGAATTTCCAATAACACTTACTGCAAAATTATCGATAGTGACCATCTTCTCCATTATACAATCACTATTATCAAATGATCCGCAATCGCAACCATGTGTTTGAAATAAGGTGTAATTATGATCAATCCCATTGGCTCCATAAAAATTAGCATTTGTTATATCAGCTGTGTTAAGATGAGCAACGTATGAGGTATTTGCATGACCCACATGATGAACAAACTGTTTTCCTTCGTTTATTTCATTCATTAATGCAGTTCCGTCCCAAGGACCATCATGTTCGTAAAGTGAATCGATGGGATAAGTTTCAGGTATACCTATGGTAGTGTAACCATTGTCGCTATGTTCACCAATAATTAGATCAAGATAATCCCTCCCCCATGTATCGGGATTCATATATAGATTTTCACCGGCCAGCAAAGCATTTGTAAGCTCACCAAGTACCGGATTATTCTGATAGCTAACACTTTTATGTATCATTCTTGCAAGTTCCTGCTCGTTACTAAAAGGAAATCTGGCAATTGCAATTTCCGGAAGCAAATCATCTTCATCTGGTTCTCCCCATTTGTTGTCTCCATCATCATTCCAATTCCCGTCCAGTGCCGAATAATACAAATCGGCCGGTATATCATTACTAGTATAACCGTTACCCGATTGCACATAACAGTAAAAACCCCTGTGTGGTATATATTCCACATCACCTCCCAATAGCACATATTCTATGTCACTATCCTGATATTCCTGAATTATATAATTTCTTATTTTTTCCTGTAAATCCTGACCTGAACTATTATTAGCTATGTCCTCAGTAGTTGCCACCTGGCTATCAATACCTCTGCTTAAATAAACATTTTGCGATGATGCAAACGAATTAACATATTGGTTAGGTGTAATAATCAATAACTTGTAACTATCACCGGTTCTGTTTCTGGCAGGTAGATACAGATTAATGTTTTCCGGATTATGAACAAGTCCTAATATTTTTTTTCCCGACTTTGATGACGTGGACAAGTTATCCAATGCGTTGGAAGCTTTTTCACTAACACTTGTTTCAATAATAACTTCAACTGTTTGATAATATGAAACTTTATTTTCGGATGGAATATAAATTAAAGGTGTAAATGTTGATATCGCAATGCTATGACCATGTAAATATTCAGTTGAAAGGCCTCCAGTTTGCACAACAGGATAATTCCTTTTTGAATTATATACATCCGTATTGTACTGTAATTCAGACACGAACGGATCAGACAATGGTTTTGAAGTCTGATAAGGAAATAATGTTAACTTACCAACAATATCAATTTCATTACTACCAACGAACTTTATTGAAGTTGCTACCTCACCAGGTGGAAGAAGAATATTAACAGCAAAATATGGTAAAGCAGGACATCCTGCCTGCCCTGTTAGCATTGCATTATCAAATGTAATGGAACTAAATTCATTTCGATAATTAATTTGAGGCGATGAAATTCTATAGGTTTTTCTAATGATTCCTCCAAACATAAAGGACGCTGCCATCACAAAAATAATAACCAAATTAAGCTTCTTCATTATAGTAAAATTAAGAATTATCAAAGATACATATTCATGACAACAAAAAGTTTAGCATGTATGCATATAAAAATAAATATTATTTTTACCAATGAAAAACCCTATAAAAATGGATAAGATAATTATTTTTGGTGGTAGTGGATTTATCGGAAAACATCTTGTTAAAGAACTTGAGAATAATTACAATGTTATTGTAATATCGAGGCGAAAAAGAACCATTGCTAATCAATTTAATAATAAAGTTACCGTTGAAAGATTAAGGAGCAGGGATATAACAAAGCTAGTGGAATTAATGGATGGGGCTAAAGGAGTTATAAATCTTGCTGGTGAAAATGTTGGTGGGCGATGGTCTAATAACAAGATGGAAAAAATCAAAAAGAGCCGTCTTGACATTGATAGCATTATTGCAAGAGTTATTATTGGCGCAAAAAATAAACCCGAAGTTGTAATTCAAGGTTCCGCTATTGGTATTTATGGATTTACCAGAAATACAATTGATGTAACTGAAGAAACACCACTGGGGAAGAGAGGATTTTTGCCCAAAGTTGCTTTAAGTCACGAAGAATCTTTACAACAGATTGAATCTCTTACACGAGTTGTATATATACGTACAGGACTTGTATTGGATGCCAATGAAGGAGCATTACCTAAAATCGCCAATCTGTTTAAATATAATATTGGTGGCAAATTTGGAAGTGGTAAGCAGTGGAATTCGTGGATTCATATTCAGGATGAAGTTAGAGCAATAAAACATTTATTAGAAAATACCAAATCATCAGGTCCCTATAATTTAACAGCTCCTAATCCTGTTCAAAACGATGAGTTTTCGCGATCTATTGGAAAAGCCCTAAAAAAACCTTCTTTTATGCCAGCACCTTCTTTTATTATTCGATTGCTTACGGGCAAAATGGGAAATGAGCTTCTACTTAGTGGATTAAAAGTAATCCCCAGTAAACTGGAGAGTGAAGGTTTCAAATTTAACTTCGAAAATATTGATGATGCTTTAGCCAATATATATAACCATTAACAATAGACTTTTTTAAGATGAAATTTCTTGGTAATTTGATATGGTTAATTTTTGGAGGATTTGCCATTGCTCTTGAATATTTTGTAGCAAGTTTAGTACTATTTGCAACTATTATTGGAATACCTTTTGGTATACAAACAATTAAATTAGGAATATTAGCAATTTGGCCATTCGGAAGTGAGGTAATGCAATCACAAAAACCATCCGGCTGCTTAAGTACTTTTATGAATATACTTTGGTTTTTCGTAGGTGGCTTTTGGATAATGCTTACCCATATCTTTTTTGGGATACTTCTATTCATAACAATTATTGGAATACCATGGGCAAATCAACATTTCAAATTAGCAGGATTAGCGCTAACCCCATTTGGGAGAGATATAATTACAAAATATTAAAGCTTTGATTCACTATAATTTGGTCGCTTTTTTAGTAAAAAATTTTGATAGATTATGAATAATCCTTTATTAATTGAAACAGAACCAGTTTCGTATATAATCGGCAATGATGCTATCGAAAAATCAGCCACTAAATTCAGAGATTTTAACCGTATAATTGTTATTACCGATGAAAATGTTGAAAAACATTGCTTGCCAGTTTTTAAGCAAAAATTACCTTCACTTGTAATTGACGGAGTTATTACTATAATTAGTGGTGAAGAGAATAAGTCAATACATCAGCTTATTTATATTTGGAATGAGCTTACACGATTAAACGTTGGGCGTGATGATTTAATAGTTAATCTGGGAGGTGGAGTTCTTACTGATATTGCAGGAATGGCGGCAGCAACTTTTAAAAGAGGGGTGCAATTTATAAATTTCCCTACTACACTATTAGGTATGGTTGATGCTGCTATAGGAGGAAAAACCGGTATTGATTTTGGGAAATTTAAAAATCAGGTTGGCTTATTTATTAACCCTACCTGTGTAATCATCGATCCAATATTTTTGAAGACACTCGAAAAACTGCATTGGCAGTCGGGGTTTGCCGAAGTTATTAAATATGGCCTAATTATGGATCGAGAACTTTGGCAAAAGTTAGAAGGGAAAAACTATAATGATGTTGGTGATTGGGATACGGTAATAATAAAGGCAGCAAAAGATAAAATAGATATTGTTCGATTTGATGCACTCGAAAAAGGAATTAGAAAAAATCTGAATTTCGGGCATACTATCGGGCATGCTTTGGAATCATACTACTTAAAATCAGGGCATCCCGTAACTCATGGAATGGCAATTGCAGCAGGAATGATTTGTGAATCCTGGCTATCATCCAAAATATTTGGTATGGAATGCATCCATATGGATTGTATTGTGAAAATGATAGATAGTAACTTTGATAGATTCAACTTTACTAAGGATGAGATCCCAAGGATAATGCAACTCATGGAGCAAGATAAAAAAGTGAGAAATAACAAACAAAATTTCAGTCTGCTTCGAAAAATCGGAAAAGCCGTTCATGAAGTTGAAGTTGAGACCGATATTATTATTAAAAGTCTTGAATTTTATATTGACCAAAAAAAATGTGATTAATTGAGTTTACATTTAAAAAATAAATCCAGCAATCTATCTGGCTCTATCTCCATTCAGGGGTCAAAAAGTATCAGTAATAGGATATTGATAATTAGAGAATTATCAAATAGCAACAATAATATTGAAAATCTTTCCTCTTCAGACGATACAAATAACCTGACATTCCACCTAAACATGATTAACAGCTGTGAAATATCAGGAATTCCTATGGTTGTGGATGTAAAAAATGCCGGAACAGTAGCCCGATTCTTAACAGTACTATTAGCCTTTAGAGATGGTTTATGGTTACTTACGGGAAATAGTAGAATGAAACAACGACCAATGGTTGGACTGGTTGATGCTTTACGATTGCTTGGTGCTGATATAACTTATACTGAGGCTATCGGTTTTCTTCCCATTCGAATTATAGGTAAAGATATTAGAGGTGGAGAGGTTGATATTGATGTAACAAAAAGCAGTCAGTATGTTAGTGCCTTAATGATGATAGGTCCGTATCTTGAGGAAGGCTTGATGCTGAATTTTAGTGGCCATCCGGTTTCATTTCCATACATTGAAATGACAAAGAAGTTAATGAGTACCTACGGGGCAAATGTTAGTTTGAATAAGAAAAGTGTTGCAATAAAACACTGTGTATACAATTTCTGCGACAGTGTTATTGAACCCGACTGGAGTTCGGCATCATACTGGTATGAAGTGGTTGCCTTGTCAGAAACTGGTAATATATTTATACCCGGATTGCAAAAAAACAGTATTCAAGGAGACAAGGTTCTTCCGGATGTGTTTAACCAACTGGGAGTTATTACCACATTTACTAAAGATGGCATCAGAATATCCAAATCGACAAATATTGTTGAAGAGTTTGTTTATGATTTTGAGGGATGCCCTGATATTGTTCCATCAGTTATGGCTACCTGCGCTGCCCTAGGTGTTAATTCTAAGTTTATTAATATTAACCATCTTGCTTATAAAGAATCAAACCGTATTGAATCGTTAACTACTGAGCTATTAAAAATAGGTGCCATTATTAAGAGAAACGACAATTCATATTCCTTATCAGTTGTTGAGATTGCACATAACAAGCTGGTTTTCGATACACATCAAGATCATCGAATTGCCATGTGTCTTGCTCCATTAGTACTTAAGTATGATAAAATTGAGATTCGCAATCCTGAAGTTGTAAATAAATCATACCCTGAATTTTGGGATGACTTTAAAAAACTTAATTTTGCATCAATAAAGTAGAAAATCATATAAACAAAAAATAGCAATGACAAAGCCATTGGAAGTAGACTTATTTATTCCTTGTTTTATTGACCAGGTTTATCCAGAAACTGGCTTTAATATGATTAAGATATTAGAGAAAGCAGGAGTGAAAGTCCATTATAACACAAATCAAACATGTTGCGGACAAATGGCTTTTAATAGTGGCTTTTGGGATGAGGCAAAAAAACTTGGCGAGAAATTTATAAAAGATTTCGACAATGGTAGAATGATTGTTGGCCCTTCTGCATCGTGTGCAGGATATGTACGTAATGGTTATAATGAGTTGTTTTATAATGGTGCTTATCATAATGAATATAAACAGCTTCAGCGATCAATGTTCGAAATAACCGACTTTTTAGTAAATATTGCCAAGGTCACCGATTTTGGATCTGTTTTTGAACACAAGGTAACTTTCCATGATTCATGTGCCGCTTTACGAGAATATAAACTTGGGGACGAGCCACGAAAACTACTTCGAAATGTTAAAGGACTTGAACTCGTTGAGATGGAAAACACACATGAATGCTGTGGATTTGGAGGAACATTCTCAATAAAGTTTGAACCAATATCTACAGCGATGGCAGAGCAGAAAGTTCATAGTGCTATTGATACCGGAGCCGAATACATAGTTTCTACCGATAGCTCATGTTTGATGCATCAATATGGATATATAAAAAAGCACAACCTTCCACTTAAAGTAGCACATATTGTTGATGTGCTGGCTGCCGGCCTTTAATTTACAAACACAAATTTTTTACTAATCGCTTGCTTTTTAACGGCCTGAATAATAACTTTATCAAGCATATTATTATTTTCCTCGCCCTGTTTTTCAGCAACAAATTTCTCACGCTTTATTGTCAATTCAGCAATCTCCTTTTGAATGGATTGCCTTTCTTTTTGTTTCTCAGAAATATATGCAGTTTTTTCATCATTGGTCATACCCTTCATTTCTGCAGGTAGGTCTTCCTCAGAAATTGATTCCAACTCAAAAGATTCTTCAGCACAAGCATCAATTAAATCCCATTCGGAATTATTATATACAGAACTACTTTTTGCTTCAGCTCTTTTAAGGGCTGCTCCCTGATTCATACTATATGCATTAGCATCCTGTTCGGTCTGCCTAATACAATACAAGGTGCCTTTTGCTCCATAACCTACATATGTACTATTCAATTCTTCGTTTAGCTTAAGCAACCTAACATCATAAGGCGACTTAATGTGCACGTATTGGCAATCCTGATCGATATTCATATAATCGCCTCCTCCAATATAGGCTCCATCTTTCCAATGAGTTTGTACACCTTCATTGAAGTTGCCACAGAAAATAGTGTTTACAGTTATGTCTTTATTACTAGCAGTTTTACAAACTTCTCTATAGCTAACATTTCCCTGATCAAAAGGTTCGTTTCCTGCAATAAAAATAAGTTTAAGATCATTTGGATAATCTTCCCAGTCGAGCTGTTTTAAAGATGTTTCGATAACCTTACCACAGTATTCACTTCCTCCATCTGTTCGTAAAGCAAATAGTTTTTCAGAAATCAGATCCAAATCGTTTGTGAAAGGCGTAACTAATCGAATATATCCCTCACGCATCGAAAGACGATCGTTTCCATATTCATAAAGTGCAATTTCAAGATCAGGTGTTTTTTCATCACATCTTGCCGATGAAAGCTCGTTTACAACACTCCAAAGCTGTGATTTAGCCTGATCAATTAGTCCATCCATACTATTGCTTGTATCCAGAATAAGTGCAACTTTAATTGAGGGTCTTTCTTCTACTTGAAAAGAAAACAGAGGTAGAATCGCAAAACAGAATAGGGCTATTTGGATTTTTTTCATGATGGGTTTGTATTGGTTCAAACCATGAAAATCCAAAATGCGTGCCAGAAAAAAATATATTATTATGAAGTGTTAAAAAAGCGGTTACCAGAAAATTCCGATAACCGCCAAAGACCAAAAATCCTACCTTTTGGTTTATTTTTAATTTTCTATTTCCAAATTACCATTTACAGTTAACGTTGCGTTCGTATCAAGTGTTAGGCTATAGCATTTTGCATTAGTGCCAGATTGTATTGTTGGGAAATTCCCATTTGCCGGAGTTGTAGGAATTGTAACATGATATGATAAGTTTGGGATTATTCCATTGGGCCAATTAGAAGCATCATCCCAATTTGTATTAGTTCCATTCCACGTTGTGCCTGCTGGTTGTATATTTAGAGTATAGTCTTCAACTTCACCGTTTGCAATAGCACCTTCAGAAGTACAAGTTGACAGGTAATATTTTGTTATAATTCGCATTCTTGTGCTGCCAACGGCTGAATACTCTGGAATACTTATACTATGTGTTCCTGAACTACCTCCATCAATATCACAAAGTAGTTGTTCCCCGGAATCAGAAAAGTCACCATCTCGATTAAGATCAACCCAAATACCCAGATCTAAATTGGGATCTGCCAAATCATTAGTGATTGTAATACTATAGGATTGTCCTACAGTGACATCTGTTGAATTTACTGTCCAGTCTTCATAATATTTATCATCAGGATCCGCTCCTCCAATATTTGTCCATGTTGAAGACTTATCTATTGTTCCAATCTGGACTCTTGTAATATATCCGTATAAGTTTGTAGTGTAAGCTACGGGATAATTGGTTGGCGCCACACCAGCTACAATATAGGCAATTTTAGTTTTGGAATCACTACCATTTGAATTAGTTGCAATAAGCGTAACTTCATAATTACCTGCAACATCAAAATCAACTTCTGGATTTTGCGATGAATAACTTGTGCTGTTTTTGAATGTAATGGTTGAAGGGTAAAAGCTCCAAGTCCAGGATGTAGGTATGTTTGCTGAAGCATCTCGAAATTCAACGGTAGTATTTATTGCTGGAGAAAGGTCTAACGCAAAAAACTCCGCCTCAGGAGCAACTGAATTATCGACATCACCACTTATTATCATTGAAAAAGCCTGTCCACCACCGCTTAGACTACCATCGTGATCAACAGTAATTGTATATGTGGTAGCTGTCGTTGGCGATGCAATATAAACCTCTTCAACATTGTCCACATTATTTTCAGTTGTTTGGGTTGCCGCATTTGATGGGTTATCTTTATCTAGTTTCCATGGGTAATATGTATTTGAAGCCTGAGTGATTCTTAAGTCCAAATCATTAACTAACATTGCATCAGATGGGTCAAGGGATGCTGCCACAGGTGTTCCTGCAGGATCGGTCCATACAACCGTTACTTTAATTGGACTTGTGCCAGTGGTAATAATATCTCTGGTATATGCTTCTCCATCAGCAATATAATGTTCCAATATTACATCTGTTGTTTGATCTTCAGTAATTTTTGCAGCAGCAGATTGAGTATTCATTAATCCCCATCCAAATTCATAATCAGGGCCAGTAGATGTTCCAGCTTCATCAGCTGTGTGTATTACTAATGCTTTGGCAGTAGCTGCCCTCATTTTGTTACCAGAACCAACAACATTTTCATAATGTTGGACAAGTAATGCGATGGATCCACAGGTTGAGGGAGTGGACATTGATGTACCATCTGAAGAACAGTATGCAGTATCGAAGGAACTAAACGCCGAGTATAATCCAATCCCATTGGCAACAATATCGGGTTTTATTCTTCCATCATCGGCAGGACCCCATGAACTAAATGAACTCATAACAACATCTGAAGGTTGGGTATACCCACCAACTATATCATTAACAGCTCCAACTGTTAATATGTTTTTTGCTACTCCTTGTTGGCTGATACAATCATATGGGCCATCCTGTGGGTATGTACCACCCGCTGGCCCCTCACCTCTGTCATTACCTGATGATTTAACAATTAAATAATTGGGAGCATTGTATGCAACTTCATCCCAATCTTGGGTATTTTCATCATAAAAACCAAACAGATAATCTTCAACTTTGCTTATTGTTGTATCGCCCCACCATTTTGTTGTTCCTTGCCATCCTCTTAAATACCCATATGAATGGTTGCTCAACAATAACCCGTCAGCGGCTTCCGATGCCATTTCACTTGCATCATAGTCCCAGTCATATGATATTAAACTAGCTTCAAAAGCCATTCCCTTTGCAGCAGTCACAATGCCAGATGCCATAATTGTTCCCGCAACATGTGTTGAATGCCAATGAACAGATGCACCATCCATAACTGTAGCCCTAGTATCAAACTCTTGGTGTGATGTTCTTGCACTTCCACCATCCCACTCCCCTACAGTTACTCCCGAGCCATCAAGACTCAATCCAGCTCCACCCCCGGAATATACTTTTTCGGTTGATATAGTTTTGGCTGCGTTTTCATTATGAATTGTATAATATTGTGGATTACCCCTTTGGTCAATATACATTAACTCAACCAAAGTACTGTCAGTTTCATAGCGGATTGGGATATTGTATTTTTTTGCGTATTCAATAACCGTAAGTTTATTTTCATATGATTTTTCATAATACTTACCCGAAAGCTGCTCCAACCTACCTTTATTTGTATAGGTTTGGGAAGAAGCGTTCAGTATAGTTGACATCACAAATATGAATACTAATATTTTTCTCATCATGTATAAGATAATAATCTTATCAAATTAGTTGCAATACGACTTATCAAAAATAAAAAAAAAGCACCTCAAATGAAGTGCTTTTCCTAAATCTATTTATGATTTGTTTTAAGCGGCATACTTTCGCAACAATCCATCCACACTATATTTTCCTCCACCGTATACAAATAGTGTAAACAGCATGATTAAATAATAAAGAGGTATCTCAAAACCGTTGTCGCCAGCTTCGAAACCATTTCCAAAGTGTACAGTTACAATAGCCACAACCATTATCACCATGAGTGGGATACTAATCACTCTTACAGCAAACCCAAGTAGTAGCAATATAGCACCAGCTACTTCTGTGGATGCAGATAAGTATGCATTGAGTGTAGGGAATGGCATTCCCATTCCTTCAAACCATTCAGCAATACCATCGATATTTTGCCATTTCATAATTCCCGGATTCCAGAAACCATAAGCGAGTACTAGCCTTATTGCCAATAGTGGTAACTCTTTAAGAGAACTTAATCGATCTGAAAGTGTATCACAAATACCTATCATTTTGCATTTCATAGCCTTCGAAGTTTTAGTTGAGAAACTGGATTATGCTACACCGCATTTGCCAGTTCCACATTTACCTTCTTTAGTTTCTGTTTTTGTTTCCTTTTTCTCAGCTTTGCCTTCTTTTTTTTCTGCACCGCCACATTTACCTTCTCCGCATTTACCTTCTTCAGTTGTTGTTACTTTACCATCTTTTTTTTCCATGGTAACAGTTCCTTCTTTCTTCTCAGTAGTTACATTTCCTTCTTTCTTTTCAACTTTAACTTCTTTTTTAGCTTCTTTGGTAGCAGTTCCGCATTTGCCTTCACCACATTTGCCTTCACCACATTTACCATCCCCGTCAATTTCGTTAACCGCAAATACAACTAATGCTGAATTTTCAATTACTGACACAACAGCATCATTGCTATTACCTAATATTTGATTAGCTACTACGTCAACAGAAGAAAAGCTTACTAATAATCCCGCAAGTACAGCTACTGCTAATACACTTAAATTTTTAATTCTTTTAGTCATGATTTTAAATTTTAATTTGTTTAGTTATTATTGATTATTGTTTGATTACTTTGTCGTAACCAAATAAATAACCTTACAAATTCGAGAAACTAAACCTGAACTATTTTTTACTAAGCTGATTATCAATATTATGCTGCATGCATATTTTTTGTTCATCAGTTAGTTTCAATTTTAGATTATTGGGATCAATAATGCTTAAGGAGTATATTTGTTTTGTTATGAAAGTTGATTGTTGTGCAAAACGACGGCAATATTTACAAGATAATAGGTGCATTTTGAGCTTTAGAAGCTCAATAAAAGTTATATTACCAATCTCTTTTTTGGTCAATAGGAAAGTGGCTTTATCGCAATTTAACATTACCAATGTAATTCCCTTACCCACTATTTTTTTCAAATCCTTCATTAAAGCCACTTATTTTCAATGCATTCACGTAATTTAAGCCTTGCACGGTGTATAATTACCCAAAAATTAGACGGTGTACACCCAGCTTCCTTACAAACTTCATCGCTATTTAATTCTTCCATAAATTTAAGCACAAATACCGATCGCCACTTTGGTGGAAGAAGGGATAGACATACTTCCAGAATCTGTTGAAACTCCTCTTGATTTAATGAACTATCGGCATCTGTACTCCAGTCTTTAGGTAACCTGTTAACTAGCCAATGACCTTCAAACATGCCTTCGTCCTGAAAAGGTAAAGTATAATCGGAGACTGTTCGTTCTTTACCGGAACTTACTTTTCGGAAATAATCAATTACCTTTCGTTTTAAGATTGAAAGTAGCCATGTAAGTTCAGTACTTTCACCTCGAAAAGATTTCTGAGCTTTTAAAGCAGCTATGAAAGTTTCCTGAACGACATCCTCACTTACCTCCTTATTATTAACTCTGTAATAAGCAAAATTATATAGGTAATCCCCATGATTTTTAACCCATAATTGTGGATTTAACTCATGTTTTAATTTTTTATCTATTTCGGAAGATTCAGTCATTAATAATTTACTATATAACTTTTGATTTTATAAAATCGTAGAAAAGTCTTACACCAACGCCAGTACCACCTATCGTTCTATAACTGCTGGCCTTGCTTAAAAATGAGGGCCCTGCAATATCGAGGTGAATATAGGGATAATCTGTAAAATGCTCTAAAAATTTGGCAGCTGTTATGGCTCCTGCATCTGCACCACCAATATTTTTCCTGTCGGCTATTTCCGATTTAATCATATCTGCATATTCATCCCACATAGGAAACTCAACAATTCGTTCATGAACATTATCACCGGATTGTTTAAGCTTTTCAAATTCAATATCAGCCTTCACTTTCATACCAACCATTCCCTGAGAACCGATTGCCCTTGATGCTGCTCCTGTAAGTGTTGCAATATCAATTACCAATTCCGGATCATACTTCTTAGCATAACTCAATGCATCAGCAAGTATCATACGACCCTCAGCATCAGTGTTAAGCACCTCAACAGTAGACTCATCAAACATAGTAACAACATCTCCCGGAGTATAAGCATTACCATCGGGGCGATTATCCGTTGCCGGGATTAAACCGATAACATAAATGGGGAGTTTTGCCTTAGATATGGCATACATTCCACCAATTACAGCTGCTGCACCTGCCATATCACATTTCATGGTATCCATCGAATTAGATGGCTTTAAACTTAGTCCACCAGTATCATACACAACACCTTTACCAACAAATATATATGGCTTGGAGTTTATAGCATTCTTTGGCTTCCATTCAAATATTGTGAAGGTTGGAGGATCGATACTACCACGATTAACAGCAAGCAATCCTCCCATTTTCAAAGATTCTATTTTCTTCTTATTAAAAACCTCAACTTTAGCACCACTTTCTTTGCCAAGCAATTTTGCTTCTTCTGAAAGCTGAACAGCAGTCATAAACGAATCGGGTTCATTAACATAATCTCTGGTTAGATAAACCGCTTTTATTAGTATATGGAATTCATTTATATCGTTAGCATCAATATCACCCGAAAATATATCAATGTTTTTCAGGCTATTTTCCTTTTTATTTTCGCCGGTTTTATAAACCAGAAACTGGTAGTTTCCCAAAACCATTCCCTCTAGAAACGCAAGTGTGTGAAACTTTGAAAAATTGATGGAACTTACCACAACTTTTTCAATCTTAGCCTTATTGATAAATTTTAATGTATTGTTGCCAAAGCCTCTTACAGCTTCAGTATTGGAGGCATGTGTCCCTTTCTCTGTATCAAAAATTATATATATGTGAAATTTAAATCGGTTAATCTCAATAATATCCTTTTTTTCCTTTAGCTGCTTTTTAATATAGTCAAGTTCTAGCTTATCAAAATCTAAATGTTGTAAATCTGAACTTGATTTAACAAGATAAATTGTATTTGTCTTGACGGGTACTTTTTTTATTTTTGATATAGTTATATTCATAGTAATCTCGATTAATTTCATGCAAATATAACCAGACTGTTTGTATTTGGGAAATAATCAGCAGTTAATCAAATTTGTGTTGATTTAGGGTTAGATGTTATACATGATCAAATTAGCAAAAACCTGACATAAGTTACTTGTTGAAAACAGTTTACTATCCTGCAACAATATACTCCTTAACCTTATTTATTATCAGCTTAGTAGCACCTGCGTTTTCACTTACATATTCCTTAGCAACAGAGGCACTTTTTTGATAGAGGTTGGCATCTGTCATTAGTTGGTTAAAAATAGTTAGGCATTCCTCCGCGTTTTCAATTGGGAAACCGCCTCCATTATCTCTAAGATCAATAGCTTCGCGGAAGCGCTGATAATTAGGCCCAAATATTACAGGA